>Ga0209643_1000066_pt1 | contig 279392 bp, 264 predicted proteins | sample AutmiccBRH37_all_FD_187383 | JGI IMG/M metagenome (GOLD analysis project Ga0209643, IMG submission 187383) | Deep subsurface microbial communities from Mt. Terri, Switzerland - Autotrophic microbial communities BRH/37_all (SPAdes) (version 2) | ecosystem: Environmental > Aquatic > Deep... | reverse complement strand
CCAGGAAGCGGCGCGCGGCACCCAGGAAGTCACGGCGAACATCGAGGGCGTGAAGCGCGCCTCGGCCGACACCGGTGCGGCCGCCACCCAGGTCCTCGGCGCCGCCGGCGGCCTGTCGCAGCAATCGGAGGCCCTCTCCGCGGAGGTGAAGCAGTTCCTGGCGGGCGTGAAGGCGGCCTGACGCCGGAGCGCGGGCGTCCTCGCCCGCCCCTTCTTCGACGGTGCTGAAAGGGAGAGCGGGCGGGACGCCCGCGCTCCGAGCGCTCAGGCTGCGGCCCTGGGTGCCCGGATCAAGTCCGGGCATGACAGTGTGGGTGGTGTGGGTGGGCATGACAGTGGAGAGAGCGTCGACGACGGGCGTGAGTGAGCAACGACCGCCCGCTTCCGCCCCGGCTTTCGTCACGGCGGGGTAATCTGCTAGAAATGCCGCCCCACTTGGGCGTATAGCGGGCACCCTCTGCCCGACAGGCATTTCTGGAGGCGAACATGGCGGCAACCTGGACACCGGAGACGTGGCGCGCGAAGCCTGTCCGGCAGGTTCCGGCCTACCCGGACGGCAACGCTCTCAAGCAGGTCGAGGAGACGCTCGGCACCTACCCGCCGCTGGTCTTCGCCGGCGAGGCGCGGCAGCTGCGGGCGTCGCTGGCGCAGGTGGCCGAGGGCAAGGCGTTCCTGCTGCAGGGCGGCGACTGCGCCGAGAGCTTCGCCGAATTTCGCGCCGACAACATCCGCGACACGTTCCGCGTACTGCTGCAGATGGCGGTGGTGCTGACCTACGGCGCCTCCTGCCCCGTGGTGAAGGTGGGCCGCATGGCGGGACAGTTCGCCAAGCCGCGCTCGTCCGACGACGAGACGGTGGACGGCGTCACCCTGCCGAGCTATCGCGGCGACAACGTCAACGGCATGGACTTCACTGCCGAGGCGCGCACGCCCGATCCGGAGCGGATGCTGAAGGCCTATACCCAGTCGGCAGCGACGCTGAACCTGCTGCGCGCCTTCGCCATGGGCGGATATGCCGACCTGCACGAGGTGCACCGCTGGAACCTGGGCTTCGTCGAGCGCAGCCCGCTGGGCGAGCGCTACCGCGAACTGGCGGACCGGCTGAGCGAGACGCTGGAGTTCATGGCGGCCTGCGGCCTGACCTCGGAGACGACGCCGCAGATTCGCGAAACGCCGTTCTACACCTCGCACGAGGCCCTGCTGCTGCCCTTCGAGCAGGCGCTGACCCGCGTCGACAGCACCAGCGGCGACTGGTACGACGTTTCCGCCCATATGCTGTGGATCGGCGACCGGACGCGCCAGCCGGACGGCGCGCATGTGGAGTTCCTGCGCGGGGTGAAGAACCCGATCGGCATCAAGTGCGGGCCGAGCCTGGACCCGGACGAGCTGATCCAGCTGCTCGACATCCTGAACCCGACGGACATCGCCGGCCGCATCACGCTGATCTGCCGGATGGGCGCCGACAAGGTGGAGGCCGCGCTGCCCCGCCTGATCCGCGCGGTCCAGCGCGCCGGCCGCAAGGTCGTGTGGTCGTGCGACCCGATGCACGGCAACACGGTGAAGGCGTCGAACGGCTTCAAGACGCGTCCGGTCGACGCGATCCTGGCCGAGGTGCGCGGTTTCTTCGCCGTGCACCGGGCCGAGGGCACGCATCCGGGCGGCGTCCATTTCGAGATGACCGGCCAGGACGTGACCGAGTGCATCGGCGGCGCCCAGGCGATCACCGAGGCGCGCCTCGCCGACCGCTATCACACGCACTGCGATCCGCGCCTCAACGCCAGCCAGTCGCTCGAACTGGCCTTCCTGCTCGCCGAGCAGCTGAAGCGGGAGCGGTCCGACCTGAAGCGGCGCGCGGTCGCGGGCTGAACCGACCCTCGACACGACGCCGGAAAGCCTGGGAGCCGGGAAGCCGATGACCGAACTGCGTCCCGACCCGGACGACATCAGTCGCTGGACCGATACCTATTTCCGCAAGACGAAGGGGGTCGTCGGCAAGTTCGGCGACGTCCGGGCGACCTACGCCGTCTTCATGCGGCGGCCGGTGGTGTTCACGCCCCGGATGGCCGTCGAGTGGCTGAACGGCGTGGCCAAGCACCGCGAGACGTCGTTCGACATCGACCTGCGCCACGAGGAGGGCGACTGGGTCGGCGCCGGCGATCCGCTGATGTACATCAGCGGCTCGCTCTATCACCTGATCGACCTGGAGACGATCTATCTCCAGAAGCTGGGTGCCGCCTGCGTCGCGGCCTACAACGCCTACGCCATGTGCCGCGACCTGCCGAAGGTGGGCTTCCTCGCCATGGACGCGCGGCACGCCGCGGGCGCCGACATGGCCGAACTGATGGCCTACGCCGCCAGCGTCGGGTCGCAGGCCGCACGCCGCGAGGTGGGCGCGGTCGGCTTCGTCGGCAACGCGACCGATGCGACAGCGCATTATTTCGGGCAGGAGCGCGGGCTGGGCACGATGCCGCACGCGCTGATCGGCTATGCCGGCTCGACCCTGCGCGCCGCCGAGATGTTCCACGAGACCTTCCCGGACGAGAACCTGACCGTGCTCGTCGACTATTACGGGCAGGAGATCACGGACGCGCTGGCCGTGTCGCATCGCTTCCCGGAGCTGGCGCGGACCGGGCGCCTCGCCTTCCGCCTCGACACGCACGGCGGCCGCTACTGCGAGGGGCTCGACCTGCAGGAGTCCTATGCGGTACTCGACCGGCACGTGCCCGGCGCCATCCGCGGCTATCGCACGGAGGGCGAGTTGCGCCACCTCGTCGGCACCGGCGTCACCGCGGCCGCCATCTGGTACCTGCGCGAGAATCTGGACCGGGCCGGCTTCCCGAACGTGCGGATCGTCGCGAGTTCGGGATTCACGCCGGAGAAGTGCCACGTGACGGCGCTCGCCAAGGCGCCGGTCGACATGATCGGCACCGGCTCGTTCCTGCCGCAGCGCTGGACCGAGACCTATGCGACCGCCGACATCGTCGACTATGGCGGCACGGCGTCGGTCAAGGTCGGCCGCGAGTTCCTGCTCCGCCGCCGCGAGAGCTGACCCGCCCCCTTCGCCGGGCTTTGCATTTCGCTAAAGTTTTCGCGAAACGCGAACGACCCTGCGCCGCGCATTTTGCGGGCTTTTTAGGCACCGGGAAAAACGTGGACCATTCAGAGGGTTAGGCGGATCGCAGGGCCCGTGCTCCGCGGCCCGGGGGTGGCACGTCCGTTGCGCTAAGGATGCCGTCGGTACCGGACGTTCGGTGCCGCCGGCATCGACGGAAGCGCCCCATGCGAACTGCCCAGACCACCTACGCAAACACCTTCGCCGGCAACGACACGGTTCGTAGCGACATCGCGAAGCGCGCGTTCGACATGGTCGCCGCGTCGCTGATCCTGCTGGTCGCTTCACCGGTGCTGGCGGCGATCTGGCTGACCATCCGCCTGACCTCGCAGGGGCCGGTGCTGTTCGTGCAGGAGCGGCTCGGCCGCGGCGGCGCGCGCTTCGGCGCCTTCAAGTTCCGCACGATGGTCGTCGACGCCGAGGCCCGCCTGGACGCACTGCTGGCGGCCGATCCGCAGGCGGCCGAGGAATACCGCGTCTACAAGAAGCTGCGCCGCGACCCGCGCGTCACGGCCGTCGGCAGCGTGCTGCGCCGCCTGAGCCTCGACGAGCTGCCGCAGCTGCTGAACGTGCTGCGCGGCGAGATGAGCCTGGTCGGGCCGCGCTGCTACCTGCCGCGCGAACTGCCGGAGATGGGGGCCGCGGCGCACGAGATCCTGTCGGTCACGCCGGGCATCACCGGCCTGTGGCAGGTGTCCGGCCGCAACGGCACGACCTTCGCCGAGCGGGTGCGCATCGACGTCGGCTATGCCCGCAGCGCCAACCTCGCGCTCGACCTGAAGATCCTGGCGAAGACGGTGCGCGTCGTCGCCACCGGCCACGGCGCCTGCTGAGGGTCGAACCGCACGCGGGTTTCGCGGCCGGGGCCGCGCGGATTTGCCTCCGCGCGGCCCCGCTGCTATCTGGGGAGGACGCCCGCAGCGCAGGAGCCGCCGCCTTGCCCCAGGATGCCGACAACCAGCCCGCCCCGCCGCTGAAGGCCGTCATCGTGCCGGTGACGCCCTTTCAGCAGAACTGCACGATCTTCTGGTGCGAGGCGACGAAGCGCGGCGCCGTGGTCGACCCCGGCGGCGAGCTGCCGCGCATCCGCGACGCCGTCGCCCAGGTCGGCATCACGGTCGAGAAGATCCTGCTGACGCACGCCCATGTCGACCACGCGGCAGGTGCGGGCGAACTGGCGGAGCTGCTGGGCGTGGCGATCGAGGGGCCGCACCGCGACGACCTGTTCCTGATCGAATCCCTGCCGGCCCAGGCGGCGCGCTACGCCTTCCCGCCCGCCCGGGTGTTCGAGCCGGCGCGCTGGCTCGACCAGGGCGACACGGTGACGGTCGGCGACCTGACGCTGGAGGTCCGGCACTGCCCCGGCCATTCGCCGGGCAGCGTCGTCTTCTTCCACCCGGCATCGCGGCTCGCGATCAGCGGCGACGTGCTGTTCCAGGGCTCGGTCGGCCGGACGGACCTGCCGCGCGGCGACTTCGACACGCTGGCCAAGTCGATCCGCGAACAGATGTGGCCGCTGGGCGACGACGTCGCCTTCATCCCCGGCCATGGTCCGATGTCCACCATCGGCGACGAACGCCGGACGAACCCGTTCGTGGGGGAAGGCGCCACGGCGCGGCCGTGAGCGGGGTCGGCTCCGGACCTAAGGTCCTTCACCGGCAGAGCCGGCGGGCGGCCACTGCCGGCGCCCGTGGTGGACACGCAGGATGTCGACGTGCGTCGCGGTGACCCGATAGATGAGGAGATAGGGCGTCCCCGTCACGACGAGTGCGCGGGTGCCAATTACCCTGCCCGGGCGGCCCTGGGACGGATTGGTGGCGAGGTCGACGGCGCGCACGAGAAGACGCGCGACGATCCGTTCGCCGGCATGGGGTTCCTTTCGGCGAGATAGCGTGAGATTTCGAGCAGGCCGGCGCGCGCCGATGCCGACCATCGGACCTCCGGCACGCGCCGCTCAAGCCCCGTCGCCGCGCGCCGCCCTCGCGGCGGCGAAGACAGACGCGACTTCGTTCATCACGGTCTCGTTCCCGAACCAGACGGCGTCGGGATCGTCGGCCTCGCGAAGCGCCTGTTCGATGTCGGCGCGCGCCCAGTCGTCGTAGTCGGCGGCCATCGATGGCGGCCTCCCGGAATCGGCGGGGGGCCGGGAACCGGCATCCACGTCGAAGCGCGAAAGGCCGAGTTCGGAGCGAACATAGCCCGCGACCGAGTCCAGACCGTGCCAGACCCGAAGCTGCTTCGGGCGGCGGGTGCCAACCAGCCCTTCCTCGCCATCAAAGCGGACGAGGACACTCCAACCGTCTGTCTGTCCCACGACGGTCGCAGCGTCGATCCGCCGAGCCAGCGCCAGCCCCCGGACGATATCGCCGTCGATCAGGGCAGGGTGGGATCCCATAGCGGCACCTTCTCATGAGCGTCGCCGGATTATCCGGTGAGCCCCCGGCCCCGTCCAACACTTCGTAGCGCCGAGGTCACGCCCCCTTCATCGCCGCCCAGTCGATCGGCTTCGTGCGGTCGAGGGCGCGGTCGACGGGGGGCATCGGGTATTTCAGGCCGGTGGCGCAGTTGAAGAGGACGGCGCGTTCGTCCTTTCGCACCCGGCCGTCGGCCAGGGCCGCCTTCCAGGCGGCGTAGGTGGCCGCACCCTCGGGGCAGAGCAGCAGGCCCTCTTCCTTCGCCATCTCGACCTGGGCCGCCTCGATGGCGTCGTCGTGGACCGCGATGGCGAAGCCGCCGCTGTTGCGCACGGCGCGCAGGATCAGGAAGTCGCCGACCGCCTGGGGCACGCGGATGCCCATTGCCACCGTCTGGGCGTTCTCCCAGCGGGTCGCGTGCTCCTCGCCGGCCTCGTAGGCGCGGACCATGGGCGCGCAGCCGGTCGCCTGGACGGCGACCATGCGCGGCCGCTTGGCGCCGATCAGGCCGATCGCCTCCATCTCGTCGAAGGCCTTCCACATGCCGATCAGGCCGGTGCCGCCGCCCGTCGGATAGAAGATCACGTCGGGCAGGTCCCAGCCGAGCTGTTCGGCGAGTTCTAGGCCCATCGTCTTCTTGCCCTCGATCCGGTAGGGCTCCTTCAGGGTGGACGTGTCGAACCAGCCCATCTCGGCCACGCCCTGGCCGACGATCTTGCCGCAGTCGTCGATATAGCCGTTCACCCGCCAGACCTTGGCGCCCTGCAGCGCGATCTCGCGGACGTTCACCTCCGGCGTGTCCTCGGGACAGAAGACGTAGGTCTCGATGCCGGCGCGGCCGGCATAGGCGGCGAGTGCCGCGCCGGCATTGCCGTTGGTCGGCATCGCCATGCGCTTCACGCCCAGTTCCTTGGCCATGCAGACCGCCATGACGAGGCCGCGCGCCTTGAAGGAACCGGTCGGAAGCCGCCCCTCGTCCTTCACCAGCAGGCCGGAGGCGCCGGTCGCCTTCTCGATGCGCGGGCAGCCGAGGAGCGGCGTCTCCCACTCACCCAGGGTCACGACGTTCTCGGTGTGGCGCACGGGCAGGAGTTCGCGCCACTTCCACATGGTCGGCGCGCGGCGCGCCAGCACGTCCTTGGACAGCGATTTCGCCACCGCGTTCAGGTCGTAGCGCACGAGCAGCGGCTTGCCGGCCTGGGACAGGTTGTGCAGGCGGTCGGCCTCGTAGCGTTCGCCGGTATAGCTGCATTCCAGGTGTGTGACGAAGGTGCGCGTCTCCGGCACGCCGTGCATGGTCTCGTACATCCGTGGGCCTCGTCCTGCTCGGGGCGGCGCCGTTGCTCGGGGCCGCGTTGCCGCCAGCCTAGCCGTTCGCGGCGGCACCCGCGAGCGTGTGTTTCGGCTCACAAGCGCATGGCCGGAATCGTGACAGCCTGAAAGTCGAGCGGGCACCCGGCCGGGATTTCGGCTTCCCCGAGCCAGAATCGGCCGTACACGCGATAGTGAAAACCGCCGACAGCAAGTGATCATTGCCGATCGGGGGTCTTAGGGTCACGCTCGTTAAGCATGTTCGGCTTCGCGAGCGCCGGGCGCACATTCATCCACGGTACCAATCTACGCGGTTTTGCGAACAACGATTGGGGGGATCCATGGCACGCACACCGGCCAAGGCTGCCGCAGGGGACGGCACGGTCGAGACGACCACCGAAGCGGCGACGGCAACCGAGACGGAGGCGGCGATCGTCTGGGACCCGGGCGCGGCCGAGGAGGTCACGCCGGAATATCTGATTCCGCGGATGCGCGACGAACCCGTGTCGCCGCCCGCCTATTACCGGCGGCTGTTCATCTACGGCATCGACGCGCCGGACGGGCAGACGGCGACCATCGCCAAGGCGATCGACCCGTTCGACGTCGGTGCCGCACCGCCGCCGCAGACGCCGGCGATCGGCGCGCTGCTGACGCACGAGCAGGCCTGGTACGAGGAAGGGCTGGCGCTCGGCCGGCTGAACCATTCGGTCTGCCTAGCGCCCGGCGAGGTCACCAAGATCGCCGTGGTCGATTGGCAGAGCCGGACCGCCGCGAGCGAGAGCGCGGCCACCACCCAGCAGGAGGCCGTCGCCGCCACGACCGACCAGAACCAGCATGTGCAGGCCGTACAGCAGGCGGTCGCCCACGAGGCCCAGAACGGCTCTTCGCTGTCGATGTCGTCGAACACGCACGCCCAGGCCGGAGCGCACGCCTCGGGCCTGTTCTTCGGGGCGTCGGGGTCGACCTCGACCTCCTTCGGGCTCGGCATGGCGGTGTCGCACAGCGACGGGGCGCGCGACCTCGCGGCCAAGTCGGCGAAGGACATCCACCAGCGCACCGAGGAGACCAGCAACGCCACCCGCTCGCGCCGCGCGACGCAGGTGCGCGAGGTCAGCCAGAGCGAGACCTCGACCGCCACCAGCCGCGTGGTGGCGAACTACAACCACATGCACGCGCTGACCGTGATGTATTTCGAGGTGCTGCAGATCTTCAGCCTGACGACGAAGGTGATCGAGGCCGAGCGCAGCATCTTCCTGCCGATGCAGCCGGTCGACTTCGACTCCGCCTCGATCGAGCGCCACCAGGAACTGCTGCTCGCCATCCTGAGCGACCTGGGCCAGGAGGCACTGTGCCATTCGATCGTCCAGTTCCTCGACACCAAGCGCGACCTCCTGAAGGAAGCGGCAACGGCCGAAGCCGAGATCCCGAAGCTGGAGAAGGCGGCCGAAGAGGCGACGAAGGAATCGCGTGAGGCGCTGGTCCGCTATGCCAACGCCCAACAGGCGAACAGGAACCAGTTCTCCGGCGAGGTCCTCCAGGCCTCCGTCGCATGGCAGGCGTCGATCAAGAAGGCGACGGCGGCGTCCCAGGCGCTCGACGCCGCGCGCGCGACGGCGAAGGCCAAGCGCGAGGGCGCCGACCTCGCGGCACGCGACGTGTCGAAGATCCTGCAGAAGATGAAGCTGCTGCTGAACCAGCACATGTGGATGCGGATCGAGCCGCACATCTATCAGCAGATCGTCCTCGACAAGGTCTACGGAGCGGCGAACGAGCCGCTCGGCGGGCGCATGGACCCGCACCCGATCGGCGTGTTCGGCAACTATGTCGCCTTCCGCTGGCCGACCGACGATGCCGGCTTCCGCAACACCTTCGTCAAGCGCGGCACGACGGGCGTGCCGAAATCAAAGGTCGCACTACCGAGCGGCGGCGTCTTCGCCGAGGCGGTACTGGGTCAGTCGAACGCGGCGGAGAAGATCGACCTCACCCGCTTCTGGAACTGGAAGGACTCGCCGATCCCGATCCTGCCGCCCGACATGCAGCCGCTGTCGCTGGCGAGCCGGGCGCGCGACGTCACCTTTGCCAGCTTCGACTTCGCCCCGGTCGTGGCGCAGCTGAAGGACCAGAAGATGCCGGACGACGACATCGAGAAGGTCCTGGGCGCCATCAAGGACAGCATGTTCCGCGACCAGAGCGGCATGGAGACGCTGTCCAAGCAGCTGATCCAGCAGGCGATCTCGACCGCGTCGGGCGCGACGGCCGCCGGCCAGCAGGCTCTCGACGGCGTGAAGAGCGCGCGCAGCTTCGTCGTCGACGCCCTGAACAGCGAGACGGTGAAGTCGCTCTCCAGCGCCGCAATGACGGCGGTCGCACCGGAGGGCGAAGGTGCGAGCATGATCGGCGGCCTGATGAACGCAGCCGGCGGTAGCAAGAAGGCCGCAGCGAAGCCGGCGGCCAAGCCAGCGGGCAAGCCCGGGGGGAAGTAGAGCTGAGGCGGGGCGGGGGATTCGGCGGGCGGCGGCCTTCCGCCGGCGCCTGTGCTATGCATCGGACGTCCGCCGCTCCGCCCGAACGGGGCCCCCGCAGAACCGCCGAGACCTAACCCATTTGTTCAGATCCCCGCCCTTCGGCCGCAGCGGCGTGCCGCCGCTCTGGCTGCTCGTCATGGCGACCGTCAGCGGCACCCTGTCGCTGCACATCCTCGTCCCCGCCCTGCCGCTCGCCGCCGCCGACCTGGGCGTCAGCGAGGCGGCCATCCAGCAGGCGATCACCCAGTACGTCATCGGCCTCGCGATCGGGCAGCTGATCTACGGACCGCTGTCGGACCGGTTCGGGCGGCGGCCGATCCTGCTCGGCGGCCTGCTGCTCTACACCATCGGCGGCATCGCGGCGTGGCTGGCGCCGAACGTGCTGGTGCTGATCGGCGCGCGCATCGTGCAGGCGCTGGGCGGCTGCGGCGGCCTCGTCCTGGGCCGGGCGATCCAGCGGGACGTGGCGGGCCCGACGGAGGCGGCGGCGCGGCTCGCCATCCTGACGCTGATCGTCGCACTGGGCCCGGCGCTGGCGCCGCTGGTCGGCAGTTTCCTCGCCGTCGGCTTCGGATGGCGCGCGATCCTGGCGCTGACGGCGGCGCTGGGTGCCGTGACGGCGGTGGCGGCCTGCCTGATCCTGCCGGAGACGCACACGGCGCGGCGGACCGGTGGCCTCCTGCGCGCCTACCTGCCGCTGCTGCGCAATCCCGGCTTCCTGGGCTACGCCATCGGCGGCGCCTGCACGACGACCAGCTTCTACGCCTACATCACGGCCTCGCCCTTCATCTTCGTCGACATGCTGCACCGGCCGGTGACCGAGGCGGGCGCCTCCTACATCGTCGTGTTCGGCGGCGTGTCGCTGGGCGCCTTCATCGGCAACCGGCTGATGAAGCGGGTGGCGCCGATCCCGCTGCTCAACGCCGGCAGCACGATCGCCATCCTGGGCACGGCACTGCTGTTCGCGGCGGCGGTCAGCGGCTTCCTGAGCGTCGCGACGGTGCTGGTGCCGATGGTGATCGTGACGATCGGCTTCGGCATCGCCAGCGCGCTCGCCATCACCGGCGCGCTGAGCAGTGCGCTCGACGCGATCGGCGCCGCGTCCGGCCTCTACGGCTTCTCTCAGATGGCGGTCGGTGCGCTGTGCACCCTGCTGGTCGGGATCTGGCCGGCCGACCACGCCGTGGCGGCGGCATCGGTCATGCTGATCGCGATGCTGATCGGGCGGGGCGCGTTGACGGTCGCGACGCGGCGCGGATTCGGTACGCCGGCATAGGCCGTGGGGCGTATTCGAGACTATCCGTAGGGCGGGAGGAGCATTCAACCTCAGCATTGGCGGGCTCGATACCCTCCCACAAGGCGAATGGTGCGAAGTCAGATACACCGGCTTCGCCTGGGTGGTCACCGCACTAGGGAGGACAAGTTCGCCGGGATTGATCTAGAATGGGACGGATGCCACCTAGCCGGTTGCGCCCCAATTCCGTCACCGAACACAGCGAATGTCCCATGACGGTCGGGCCATCCTTATACTTGTGACGCTCGCCCAAGCCCGCGATGTCTCGGACAGCCTCATTCACGTAGCCGCGCCCATCTTCAACCTGGGACGGTTCCTAGCTGCCTGGGTAGTAGCAACGTAGAGACCAAGAGAGGGGACGCTATCAACCCCCGCTCTCTTGTGACCGCTAGGCTATGCGGCGTTCCTGCGTCCTGCACGGCCATTGTGCCGTGCACCGATAGCGTCGGCAGCTTCAATAATCGGTTGCCTCAGTTCATTGTCGGCGCGTTCCTGATCGCCTCACATGACAGGAAGCGGCAGCCGCGACACACTGCAATCTTCCATGGACCAGCAGGACAGATCCATGCGCCTCGCCGTCGCCCATTTCGAACTCGAATCCGTCACCTTCCTGCCCGACGAGACCGACATCGCCGATTTCGAGCATGGCGGCCGGCGCGGTGCGGCGGTGCTGGAAGGCCTGCGTGGCACGAACACGGTGGTCGGCGGCTTCCTGGCGGTCTGCGCGCGCGAGGGCGTCGAGCCGGTGCCGCTCTTCTCGGTCAGCGCCGGCGCGGCCGCCGCCGCGACCGACGCCGCATGGGAGAAATATGTCGGCGAGCTGGTCGGCGACCTGAAGACGCTGGGCTCCGGCGTCGACGGGCTGCTGCTCTGCCTGCACGGCGCGCTCGCGACGCCGACGCGGCTGCGCGCCGACATCGCCGTCATGCAGGCCGTGCGCGAGGCCGTCGGCCCCGATTTCCCGATCGGCCTGGCGCTCGACCTGCACGGCAACCTGGGGCGGGAGATCGTCGAACTGCCGACCGTCGTCTGCGGCTATCACTACAGCCCGCACACCGACATGGGCCGCACCGGCGAACGCACCGCCGACCTGTTGATCCGCACGATGCGCGGCGAGATCCGGCCGGTCGCCGGCTTCGCGCGGCCCGACGTCATCATCCCGTCGATCTTCAGTGCCACGGTGCTGGAGCCGCTGGCCGGCATCATGCGCCAGGCGCGCGCCTGGGAGCGGCGCGAGGACAAGGTGCTCGACGTGTCGGTGTTCTGCGGCTTCGCCTATGCCGACGTGCCCGACTGCGGCATGTCGGTGATCGTCATGGCCGACGGCGACGCGGCCCTGGCGCAGCGGGCGGCGGACGACCTGTCCGGCCAGTGCCGCATCCTGCGCCACCAGCTCTACAAGCGCGAACTGGTGCACGGGGTCGAGGACGGCGTGACGCGGGCGGTCGAGGTGGCGAACCGAACCGGCCGGCCCGTCGTCATCCTGGAGCATGCCGACCGGCTGAACGACAGCACCTACGTGCTGCACGAACTGATCCGGCGCGGCATCGGCCCCGCGATGTCGCCCTACATGTGGGACCCGGCGGCGGCCGACGCCTGCATCGCGGCGGGCGCGGGTGCGACGCTGCGCCTGTCGATCGGCGGCCGGAGCTCCGAGAAGGCGGGGCCGCCGGTGGAGGTCGAGGCGAAGGTGCTGTGGGCCGGGCACAAGACTTACCGCATCACCGGGCCGCTGCGCACCGGCATGGTCAACGACCTGGGCAACACGGCGCTGGTCGAGATCGCGGCGGGCGACGCGCGCATCGTGGTCAGCCTCGTCTCGGTCCAGTATTCGGCGATCGACCGCGACCCGTTCGACCAGTTCGGGCTGAAGCCGGAGGATTTCCGGATCGTGCTGCTGCGCTCCAAGACGCATTTCCGCGAGGTCTGGGAGAAGCTGGCGGCGGAGATCGTCATCGTCGACACGCCCGACTGGGGGCCGGCCGACCTGACCACCCTGCCCTATCGCCACATCCCGGACGGCGTGTTTCCGGTGACCCGGCCGGACTGACGGCGAAAAAATGCGGCGGGGGATGTCACGTCCCGGTGCGCCGTCTCGTCATGGCGGCGAACCCGCGCATCGCGGGCAACATGGAGGACGAGATGACACCCCGCTTCGACATCCAGAAGGCCGCACCCGGCGCCTACAAGGCCATGCTCGGCCTGGAGACCTATGTCCGCGGCTGCGGCCTGGAGACGTCGCTGGTCGAACTGGTGAAGATGCGTGCGTCGCAGATCAACGGCTGCGCCTACTGCCTCGACATGCATTCCAAGGACGCCCGCCGCCTGGGCGAGACCGAGCAGCGCCTCTACGTGCTGAGCGGCTGGCACGACTCGCCGGCCTTCACGCCGCGCGAGCGGGCCGCACTCGCCTGGACCGAGGCGCTGACGCTGGTCGCGCAGACGCACGCCCCCGACGACGTCTACGAGGAACTGTGCCGCCACTTCTCCGAGGAGGAGGTGATGAACCTGTCGGTGCTGATCGTGACGATCAACGGCTGGAACCGCCTGTCCATCGGGGCGCGCAACGTGCATCCGGTCGACCGGCCGGCCGCCGCGGCATGAGACTGCGCTGGTGCCTTACGGCATGACGGGCGCGGCGCCCACCGACGGGGCGGCCGACTTCGAGCCGCACCGGCGCCGCCTCGCCGGGCTCGCCTATCGCATGCTCGGCTCCGTCGCGGACGCGCAGGACGTGGTCCAGGACGCCTGGCTGCGCTGGCGGGCGGTCGACCGCACCACGGTCGACGACCCGCGCGCGTTCCTGGCGCGCATCGTCACGCGCCTGTGCCTGGACCGGCTGAAATCCGCCCGGGCGCAGCGCGAGCTCTATGTGGGGCCATGGCTGCCGGAGCCGGTGATGGACGAGGGCAGCTTCGGCCTGGAGCCGGGTGCGGAGGCGGCGCTCGACCTGTCGGCGGCGCTGATGCTGGCACTGGAGCGGCTGTCGCCGCTGGAGCGCGCCGCCTTCCTGATGCACGACGTCTTCGACGCGAGTTTCGAGGAGGTCGGTGCGGCGATCGGCCGGCCGGCGGCGACCTGCCGCCAGCTCGCGCTGCGGGCCCGCCGCCACGTGCAAGCGGCGCGCCCGCGCTTCGCGGTGTCGGCCGACGAGGGCGAGAGGATCGCGGCGGCGTTCCGCGACGCCGCGGCCGCGGGCGATGCGACCGCCCTCTCCCGGCTGCTCGCGGAGCAGGCCCTGTTCGTCGCCGACGGCGGCGGCAAGCGCCGCGCCGTGATGAACCCGATCCGCGGCCGCGACCGGATCGTCCGGCTTCTCGCCGGCCTGGCGCGGAAGTCGCCGGGGCCGGCCCGCACCTACCTCGCCCGCATCGGCGGGCGGCCCGGCTACGTCACGCTGCAGGCCGACGGAACGCTGCAGACGACGGCGCTGGAGATCGACGACGGCGTCATCGTCGCCGTCCACGTCGTGCGCAACCCGGACAAGCTGCGCCACGTGACGCCTCCCGCCTAGCGCTCGGACCGGCGCATATCCGGCCGTACCCTGCCCCCTTTTCTTCGCCAAGACTTTCGCGGCATGCTCGCAGCGCACAACGGATTTGCGCTCGAGCGGGTGGGATCCGGCATGCCGGCCGCTCGTCAGACCGCGGTGGCCGTGTGATACTGTCCGTACAAATGCCGGCGGGGGGTGGACCGAGACGACGACCATGGATGCAACGGATGCGCGACGTCCGACCATCCGGCTGCCGTAACGGCGGTCCGCCATCGCCGAACTTCTTTCAGGGGAAATGTCCGTGAGCACCAAAGACCCTAACGATCGTGTCGTCGGCAGCCTGGGTGGCGCCAAGATCCGTCGCCGCGACATCGTCAAAGCCGGCGTGACCGGCGCGTCGCTGGCGGCCGTCGCCGGCCTGCCGATGCAGGCACAGGCGCAGACGCCCGAATTCCGTTTCCGGATGCAGTCCTTCCTCGGCCCGGGCACCATCGAGTGGGACAAGCTCGTCCCGCGCTACATCAAGCGCGTCTCCGAGATGTCGAATGGCCGGATCCAGATCCAGGCCTTCCCGCCCGGCGCACTGGTGCCGACGTTCGAAATGCTCGACGCGGTCGGCAAGGGCGTTGTCGAGATCGGCTACGGCGCGCAGGTCTACTGGCGCGGCAAGATCCCCTTCACCCTGTGGACCTGGGGCATCCCGTTCGCCTTCAGCAAGCTCGACCACTACGACTATCTGTGGAACGAGACGGAACTGCTCGACATCTCGCGCGAGGCGTTCAAGAAGTTCAACGTGCACTTCCTCGGCGGCATCTATTCCGACGAGTGGGGCGCCACCATGTCCCGCGACGAGATGAAGCGGCTCTCCGACTTCCAGGGCAAGAAGATCCGCAGCTTCGGCCTGGGCGCGGAGATCTGGAAGGCGCACGGCGCCAGCATCGTGACGATCCCGGGCGAAGAGCAGTACACGGCGATGTCGACCGGCGTCATCGACGCCTCGAACTGGGGCTCGCCGTACGGCTTCGTCGCGCAGAAGCTGCACGAGGTGGCGAAATTCTACCTCGGCCCGTCGCTGATCGCCTTCGACATGGAAGACATGTTCATGAACATGCGGGCGTTCAATCGCCTGCCGCCGGACCTGCAGGCGGTCATGAACCTGGCGACGCGCGTCTACGCCTTCGAGCGCGCCTCGACCTCGACCTATGCCAGCGCCGAATCCGTCAAGCTGATGAAGGATGCGGGCGTGAAGTTCAACGCACTGCCGCAGGAAGACCTCGACGCCGCGCGGAAGATCTCCGACGAGGCGCTGCAGCGCATGGCGGGCCAGGACGAGGACACCAAGCGCGTCCTGAAGATCATCTCCGAAACCAGCCAGATGTTCGCCTCGCGCCCCTCCAACATCTGACCCTTCCCAAGCCGCTCTGAGCGGGACCTCGCCGCGTAACCGCCGGGCCGGACGTCATGTCCGGTCCGGCGGACGTGCGGGCCGCCGCGACCGAGGAGGTTGTCCCATGTCAGTAATCCGCGCGGCCGTGCGCGCCATCGACGGGCTGAACGCCGTCGTCGGCCGCGTCGTCGCTGTATCCCTGCTCTTCCTGATCGCCCTCGTCGTCTACGAGGTGGCGCTCCGCTACGTCTTCAAGGCGCCGACGACCTGGGGCAACGAGATGATCTCGTTCATCTTCGCCGGCTACATCCTGCTCGGCGGCGGCTACACGCTGCTGCATCGCGACCATGTGGCGATGGACATCGTCCACGCCCGCCTCTCCACCCGCACCAAGGCGATCGTCGACACGCTGACCGCCGGCTTCGTGATCCTCTACTGCTGGATCCTGCTGCGCGAGACCGGGATCATGGCGATCGAGGCCCTGGAGACCGGCCAGCGCGCCGCCTCCGACTGGAGCCCGCCGCTCTTCCCCGTCCTGCTCTCCATGCCGGTCGGCGCCTTCCTCATCCTGCTTCAGGCGATCGCGAAGCTCATTCGGGACCTGCACATGGCCCTGACCGGCATCGAGCTCACGCCCGGCGCGGAGCCCACGCACGAGCCGGAGATGGGCCAATGATGCTGAGTATCGAACTCGTCACCTTCCTCCTCTTCGGCTCCTTCCTGCTGCTGATGGTGGCCGGCGTCCCGCTGGTCTTCGCGCTCGGCAGTTCGGCGGTCATCGGCACCTATTTCCTCTGGGGTCCGGAGGCGCTCTACGCCGTCGGCATCCGCACCTTCAGTTCCTCCACCAGCTTCGTGCTGCTCGCCATCCCGATGTTCATCTTCATGGGGAGCATGCTGGAGAAGTCCGGCATCGCCGGCGACCTCTACACGATGATGCAGAAATGGCTGGGCGGCGTGCACGGCGGCCTCGCCGTCGGCACGGTCTTCGTCTGCACCATCTTTGCGGCCCTGGTCGGCGTCAGCGGTGCGGCGACGGTGACCATGGCGCTGGTCGCCCTGCCCTCGATGCTCGCGCACAACTACCACAAGGGGCTCAGCCTGGGCTGCATCGCCGGCGGCGGCGCGCTCGGCGTGCTGATCCCGCCCAGCGTGCTGATGATCGTGCTCGGCCTCTACACCAACACGTCGGTCGGCATGCTCTTCCTCGGCGGCATCACCGCCGGCCTGGTCATCGTCACGCTGTTCGTCGCCTACATCCTGATCGTCTGCGCCCTCAAGCCCGAGCTGGGCCCGGCGCTGCCGCGCGGCGAGCGGGCGACCTGGCCGGAGAAGTTCTCGGCGCTGCGCTCGGTCATCCTGCCGATCCTGCTGATCTTCGCCGTGCTGGGCAGCATCATCGGCGGAGCGGCGACGCCGAGCGAGGCGGCCGGCCTGGGTGCCATGGGCTCCATCCTCTGCGCCCTCGTCTATCGCAAGCTGACCTGGAAGGCGGTCTACGAATCCTGCACCATTACCCTGCGGCTGAGCTGCATGGTGATGTGGATCATCTTCGCCGCCGCGATCTTCACCTCGCTCTACGCCGCGGTCGGTGCCGACGAACTGGTACGCAGCGGCCTGTCCGTCCTCCCTGGCGGGGACTGGGGCATCATCATCGGCATGCAGATCATCTGGATCGTCATGGGATGCTTCCTCGATCCCGTGGGCATCATGATCCTGACGGCGCCCCTGTTCTTCCCGATCGTCGTGCAGATGGGGTTCGACCCGGTCTGGTTCGGCGTGCTGTTCATCGTGAACATGGAGATGGCGTTCCTGACGCCGCCGTTCGGCTTCAACCTTTTCTACATCCGCAGCGTGGCGCCCCCGGGTGTCACGATGGGCGATATCTACAAGTCGATCACGCCCTTCGTCCTGCTGCAGGCGATGGCGCTGATCCTGATGATGATCTTCCCGGAGCTGATCACCTGGCTTCCGAACCAGATCATGCGGTAGTCGCAGCGGGTCCGGGGCCTTCCGCCTCGGACCCGGTCCGATGGACGGATGCACAACCTGTAGCGACACACCTCTGCGAATACGTCGCAATGGCAGTTAAAATGCCGCCAAACGACGGTGCTGCGGCCTCTTCGGCGCCACAACCGCGAAATCCATGTCAAATTCGGCTATTCGGAGGGGTGTCCTCCGGCCATTCGACGTACCTCTTCCGATGAGCGGCCCGATTCCCGCAGCGACAGCAGCGTCAGCGAGCGGTCGCGCTTGGCGTAGCGGCGGCCGTCCGGCCCGGTCAGCAGGCCGTGATGGTGCCACTCCGGCACCGGCAGGCCGAGCAGGCCCTGGAGAAGGCGATGGACGTGCGTCGCTTCGAAAAGGTCGCTGCCGCGCGTCACCAGCGACACGCCCTGCAGCGCGTCGTCGACGGTAACGGCCAGGTGATAGCTGGTCGGCACGTCCTTGCGCGCCAGCACCACGTCGCCGAAGCGCTGCGGCGCGGCCGCGATACGGCCCGCCGCCCGGTCGTGCCAGTCGAGCGGGCCGGCAGCCGCTACCGCTGCGGCCATGTCCAGGCGCAGGGCGTAAGGGTCGCCGGCGGCGATCCGTGCCGCGCGCTCGGATGGCGCCAGCCGGCGGCAGGTGCCGGGATAGAGCGGGCCGTCGGGTCCGTGCGGCGCCCCGCCGGCCGCGGCGATCTCGGCCTGGATCTCGGCGCGAGTGCAGAAGCAGGGATAGAGCAGGCCCTGCACGTCGAGGCGGCCGAGGGCCGCACTATAATCATCCATGTGCGCCGACTGGCGGCGTACCGGCAACTCCCAGTCGAGGCCCAGCCAGGCCAGGTCCTCGAAGATCCCGTCGACGAACTCGGGCCGGCAGCGGCCGGCGTCGATGTCCTCGATCCGCAGCAGGAAGCGCCCGCCCGCCGCGCGCGCGGCGTCGCGGGCGAACAGCGCCGAATAGGCGTGGCCGAGATGCAGCCGTCCGGTCGGACTGGGCGCGAAGCGGGTCACGATCATGGCCGGATGCTATATGCTCGCGGCGATCGAATCCAAAGCGGAGCAACCCGCGCATGGCCCATCCCGCCACGCTGACCGGCCCCTCGCACGGTGCCGCGAGCGGCACCGCGAAACAGCTCGTCGTGCTGCTGCACGGCCTGGGCGCCGACGGCAGCGACCTGATCGCGCTGGCGCCGCTGCTGGCGCGCACCCTGCCCGACGCGGCGTTCGTGGCACCGGACGCGCCCTTCCCGTGCGACATGGCCCCCTATGGCCGGCAGTGGTTCAGCGTGCAGGACCGCTCGCCCGGGCCGATCCTGGAGGGGGTGCGGCGGGCGGAGACGTTCCTGGCACCCTATGTCGACGCGCAGCTCGCCTCGCTCGGCCTCGGCGGCGACAGGCTGATCATCGCCGGCTTCAGCCAGGGCACGATGATGGGCCTGCACCACGGCCTGCGGCGCGCGGCGGAGCCGCTGTGCATCATCGGCTGTTCGGGCCGGCTGCTGGCGGCGGAACTGCTGGCGGCGGAGCGACGCAACCGGGCGCCGGTGCTCCTCGTGCACGGCGACGCCGACGAGGTGGTGCCGCCGGCGAGCCTGAAGCTGGCGGCGGACGGGCTGGAGGCGGCCGGCATACCGGTCGAGGCGCACATGCTGCGCGGGCTCGGCCACGGCATCGACGAGCGCTGCATCGCGCTGGCCGACGCCTTCCTGCGCAAGGTCGTCACGGGCTGAGCGAACTGGCAGCGACACAATGGGAGAAGGACGGGCATGAGCGGTTCGGTGAAGCGGGTACTGGTGGCGGGCTACGGCACGATGGGGCGCGGCGTCACCCTGTCCTTCGTGCGCGGCGGGTTCGAGACGATCGTGCTGAGCCGCGACCCGTCGCGCATCGCCGACCTGCCCGAGGGAGCGACGGCCGTCTCCGAACTGCCGGCCGAGGCGCCCGACCTGGTGCTGGAGAACGTGCCGGAGAAGGTGGACGTCAAGCACGCGCTCTACCGCCGGCTCGAGGACGCCTATGACGGCGCGCCGATCATCGCGACCAACACCTCCGGCCTGTCGCTGGAGGAACTGGCCGCACCGCTGCGCCATCCGGAGAAGTTCATCGGCGCGCACTATCTGCAGCCGGCCGAGGCCTTCCCGCTGGTCGAGGTGATCCGCATCCCGGCGACGAGAGACGAGACCACCGCGCGCACGACAGACGCCATGGAGCGCACGGGCAAGCAGGTGATCACGGTGAACCGGCCGGTGGCGGGCTTCCTGTTCAACCGCCTGCAGCACGCCATGCTGCACGAGGCCTACTGGATGATCGAGCAGGGCATCGTCACGGCCGAGGACGTCGACACCTTCGCCCGCCGCGCCTTCGGACCGCGCATGTGCGTGACCGGCGTCATCGAGCAGAAGGACCTGAGCGGCATCGACACCCACGCCCTGTCGCAGCTCGGCATCGTCCCGCACCTGCACCACGGCGCCGAGCCGATCCGGCTGGTCCAGGACATGTACGCCCGCGGCGACCTGGGCGTGAAGACCGGCAAGGGCTTCTACGACTGGACCGGCCGCGACGTGGACGCCTACAAGCGCAAGGCCGCGGAGAAGCTGAAGCGCATCCTGGCGATCATCGAGGAGGAGTGAGGCGACATCGGGTCGGCAGCGTTGATCCGGCCAATCAGCGCACGCTACATGCATCTGAAGGAAGTGAGGCGTTATGGGCAAAGCCAAGCTGAAAAAGATGCCGGTCCTGATGACGGACGAGGAAGCTGAACGCTTCGTCGATACCGCCGACCTCTCCCAGTACGATCTGTCCGGCTTCAAGCCGATGCGCTTCGAGTTTGAGCCGAAGGCGGCGCGGGTCAACATGCGGCTGCCTCAACCGCTACTCGACGCGGTCAAGGAACAGGCCAAGCGCCGCGGAATCCCCTATCAGCGCTTCATACGCGAGGCCCTGGAACGAGCCACCGCCGCCGGGCGCTAAGCCGCCCGCGCCTCCGCGGCGAGACGGTCGCGGGCGTCGGCGAGGATTTCGAAGGAGTGGACGCGGGCGGCGTGGTCGTAGATCTGGGCGGTGGCCATGATCTCGTCGGCGCCGGTGCGGGCGATGAAGCTCTTCAGGCCGGCGCGCACCGTCTCGGGCGATCCCACGACGGCGCAGGAGAGCGCCTGGGCGACCATCGCCTGTTCGTGCGGCGCCCACAGCCCGTCCATGCTGTCGACCGGCGGCGGCAGCTGGCCGGGGCGGCCGCGCCGCAGGGTCAGGAACTGCTGCTGCATCGAGGTGAAGAGGCGCTGCGCCTCCGCGTCGGTGTCGGCGGCATAGACCGGGAGGCCCGCCATCACGTGCGGCTTCGCCATCGTCTCCGACGGCTCGAAGCGTTCGCGGTAGATGCGGATCGCCTGCATCAGCATGTCGGGCGCGAAGTGCGAGGCGAACGCGAAGGGCAGACCCAGCATCGCCGCCAGCTGCGCGCTGAACATGCTGGAGCCGAGCAGCCAGATGGGGATGTTCAGCCCGGCGCCCGGCACGGCGCGGACCGCCTGGTCCGGCACCGCCGGCCGGAAATAGGCCTGCAGTTCGACCACGTCGCGCGGGAAGGTGTCGCCGTTGTTGCCCATGTCGCGGCGCAGCGCCTGGGCGGTGCGCATGTCGGTGCCCGGCGCGCGGCCGAGGCCGAGATCGATCCGGCCCGGATAGAGCGATTCGAGCGTCCCGAACTGCTCGGCGATCATCAGCGGCGAGTGGTTCGGCAGCATGATCCCGCCGGAGCCGACGCGGATGGTCTTCGTGCCGCCGGCGACGTGGCCGATGACGACCGACGTCGCGGCGCTGGCGATGCCGGGCATGTTGTGATGCTCGGCGAGCCAGTAGCGGCTGTAGCCCAGGCGCTCGGCATGGCGCGCGAGGTCGAGGCTGTTCGCGAAGGCCCGGGCGGCGTCGGCGCCCTGGACGATCGGCGAGAGATCGAGGATGGCGGTGGGGATCATGATCGGTATCTGGGGACGGCCGGCCCGCTTTCCAGGTGTGGCGTTTCCAGGTGCGGCGTCATTCAGGTGCGGCGTCACGCGGACGCCGGTGCCGGCGTCTGGGTCAGGCAGAGCGTCTTCAGCCGCGGCATGGCCGTTCCGTCCGGCGGCGAACCGACGCTGACCACCGCCGAACCCGCGAGTTCGTCGTCGAAGATCGACATGACACGCCGACGCTCCCCCGCATCGAGCCCCGCCGCGGGATCGTCCATGAAGACCCAGCGCGGCCGGTGCAGCAGCAGGCGCGCGAAGGCCAGGCGCTGCTGCTCGCCGCCGGACAGGGCGCGGTCCCACCGTTCGGCGCGGTCGAGCAGCGGCACCAGCCGGGCGAGCCCGACGCGCTGCAGGGCCGCCGCGACCTCGGCGTCGGCGAAGGTGTCCGGCAGCCCCGGATAGGCCACCGCCGCACGCAGCGTGCCGAGCGGCAGGTAGGGATGATGCGGCATGAACATGATCGCCGAACGGGCTGGACGGCGGATCCGCCCCTCGCCCCATCGCCACAGGCCGGCGATCGCTTTCAGCAGCGTGCTCTTGCCCGAGCCCGAGCCGCCGGACAGGAAGACGCGGTCGCCCGGGCGGATGTCGACCGACGGCTCGCAGGTCGCGATGCCGTCGCCGGGGATCGCCACCTGAACGCCGTCGAGGGAGAGGCTCTCGTCGGCGCTCTCCTCCACCGACAGCCGCTCGCGCGCGGCGTCGCGCTCGTCCGTGCGATGCAGCGCCTCGCGCAGCAATGCCACACGCACCATCGCGGCGCGCCAGTTGGCGATGGCGGCGAAACTGTCGACGAACCAGCGCATCGCGCTCTGTACCTGGTTGAAGGCGCCGACCACCATCATCAGGCCGCCCAGCGACAGCTCGCCACCGAAATAGCCGGGCGACGCGACGACGATCGGCAGCACCAGGGCGATCCAGCCGTAGCCGGACGTCACCCAGGTCAGGCGCACGAGGCCGAGCGCCACGCGCCGCATCGCCTCGACCACGTTGCCGAGATTGCGGTCGAGCACCAGCCGCTCGGCGCCCTCGCCGCGCTGCAAGGCGATCGTGTCGGCGTTCTCGCTGAAGCGGACGAGCGCGAAGCGCAGCTCCGACTCGCGCTGGAAACGCTCGGCATTGAGCCGGATGAGCGGCCGACCGACGATCCAGGTGAGGATCGAGCCGATGCCCGCATAGGCGAGGGCGCACCAGACCATGTAGCCCGGCACGACCAGCGGCTCACCGTTCCAGGAGAAGACCACCTGGTCGGAGAGCGCCCAGAGCACGCCGACGAAGCTGACCAGCAGGAGCGTCGCCTGGAGCAGACCGGTGCCGAGCTGCGTCGTCAGTTCGGTGAGTTGGCGCGCGTCCTCCTGGATTCGCTGGTCGGGATTGACGCCGAGATCGCTCGTCAGGCCGAGGCGGTAGGCGCGCCCCGGCACCAGCCACTCGCCGAGGATGCGGTGCGTGAGCCATTCGCGCACCCGCACCTTCAGCATCTCGTGGAACCAGGTCTGGGCAACGACGAGCACGAGCAGGCCGCCGACGATGGCGAGGAAGACCAGGAGCTGCTGGCCGAAGACGGCGAGGTTCTTGTCCTCCAGGGCGTCGTAGAAATCGCCGTTCCAGGTGTTCAGCCGCAGCTGTCCGACCATGTTGCAGACGATCACGGCGACCAGCCCGGCGGTCAGCAGCGCGATCCGCCGCACCATCGGCCCGCTGCCCGGCGCCGCCAGCAGCGCCCGTATCTCGCGCAGCAGGCCGAAGCCGCGCGGCACGCCGGTGGTCGCGGAGACGGGTGCCGCGGCCTGCGTCGTGGGCGACAGGACGGGGCCGCGCGGCGGCGCGCCGTCCGGCTTCGGCACCTCGTCCCGGCGCGGCGCGTCGGGCTGATCGTCGGGCACGTCCTGTCTCCGCAGCAGCAGCGATGCCGCCCAGAGTAGCCGATCAGCCGGTCTTCTCGCGCGGGGTGAGGAAGCTGCCCTCCGCGACAAGACGCGCGAAGGGACCGGTGCCGCGGGCGAGATCCTCGAAACGGCCGCGTTCGACCACGCGCCCGGCGTCGAGCACCAGGATCAGGTCGGCGTCCACCACGGTCGACAGGCGGTGCGCGATGACGAAGGTCGTGCGCCCCTGGCGCGCGGCGTCGAGCGCGCGCTTGATCCGGCCCTCCGTCTCGGTGTCGAGGGCGCTGGTCGCCTCGTCGAGGATGAGGATCGGCGCGTTCTTCAGCAGGGCGCGCGCGACGGCGAGGCGCTGGCGCTCGCCGCCCGAGAGCGCCTGGCCGCGCTCGCCGATGACGAAGTCGTAGCCCCCCGGCTTGCGCGCGATGAAGCCGTCGGCGTCGGCGGCGCGCGCGGCCGCCTCGATCTCCTCGTCGGTGGCGTCGGGCTTGCCGATCCGCAGGTTGTCGCGGATCGAGCGGTTGAACAGGCCGGCGTCCTGGAAGACCACCGCGATGGCGTGGCGCAGCGAGGTCAGCGTGGCGCCGCGGATGTCCTGGCCGTCGATCAGGATGCGGCCCGCCGCCGGGTCGCGCAGGCGCTGCAGCAGCGTCACCGTCGTCGTCTTGCCGGAACCGGTGGCCCCGACCAAGGCCACGGTCTTGCCCGGCAGCGCCTCGAATGACAGGTCGAAGATGCCCTGCTCGGAATTCGGGAACCGGTAGGTGACGTTCTCGAACACGACATGGCCGCGCACCTCCTGCAGCGGCGTCGCGTCCGGCGCCTCCTGCACCTCGCCCTTGGCGTTCAGCAGGTCGAAGAACAGGCGGATCGTCGGCACCTGAACGAAGAAGCGCGCGACGAAGCTCGCCAGCGAGTCGAGGCGGCCGATCAGGAGGTTGGCGAAGCCGATGAAGCTGACGATCTCGCCGACCGTCACCTCCCCCGCCGCGGCGAGCCAGCCGCCGACGGCGAAGATGACGACCATGACGATGGTCGCCGCCGCGTGGGTGAGGACCGTGAGGAAGGCCCACCAGGTCAGCACAGGATACTGCGCCGCCAGCAGTTCGCGCATTAGCGCCTGCAGTTCGGCCGCCTCGGCGCGCAGGCGCGCGAAGCTCTGCACCACGGTGACGTTGCCGATGACGTCGCCGACCCGCCCGAACACCTCCTGATGGCGGCCTTCGACCCGTGCCTGCCCCGCCTCGGTGCGGCGGATCACGAAGATGTTCACCGTGACGTAGACGACCGCCAGGACGGCCAGCAGCCCGGCGAGGCGGACGTCCATGAGGATCGCCGTGGGCGCCAGCAGCGCGATGCCGACCACCGCCGACTGATGCTCGCGGAAGAAGCCGAGCCAGACCACGAAGAGCGCGTCGGTGCCGGACAGCATGGCGCGAACGACGCGGCCGGACCCCTCGCGGGCATGGTAGGTCGAGGGCAGGTTGATGGCCCGCTCGAAGGCGTCGCTCATCGCCGCCACCCGGCGCCGATGCGCCAGCCGGTCGGCGAACAGGGCGACGACGACGCCGGCCGCGATGCCGCCGACGCCGAGCACGGCCCACAGCGCCACCAGTTCGAACGCCTGCCGCCCGTTGGCGAGCGCGTCGACGACCCGGCCGAACAGGATCGGCTCGGCGAGGTGGACGACCGCAATGATCACGTTCGCGATCGACAGGCCGAGGGCGGTGCGCCATTCGGCCTTCAGCAGTGCAAGCGCACGCAGATAGGTGGTGACGAGCGTCATGTGGCGGGACGACCGGACGGCCCGGAACGCCCCCAGCATCCCGGATGAGACGGCTACGCTATTGCCGCGCGGCGGCTTCCGCAACGGCCCCGGCGGGCGGAATCCGTGACGGCCGACACGCCGGCGTCGAGGAGCCGGGCCGCGGGTGCTAGTGTCGCCCGCCCTTCAAGCACCCGCCCTTCAAGCACCGGAGCGACGATGGCCCGCGGATCCCTGCCCGAGATGACGCCCCGCAAACCGTTCCTCGGTCCCTCGGGATTCGACTGGATCTGGTTCCTGTTCAAGATCCACGGCCGTGTCCCCCGCAGGGATCTGTGGCTCCGCCTGGTGCTGCCGGTCTTCGTCATCCAGTTCGTGCTGGTCAGCATCGACATCGCCGTGGGCGGCTTCAATCCCGAGAGCCAGATCGGGACCCTGTCGGGCATCTTCTCGGCGCTGACCGTCTGGCCGGGCATCGCCGTCACGATCAAGCGCCTGCACGACCGCGACCGGTCGGGCTGGTTCATGCTGATCGCGCTGATCCCCTTCATTGGGCCGCTGTGGCTGTTCGTCGAGACCGGGTTTCTCGCCGGCACGCAGGGACCGAACCGGTTCGGGGCGGAACGACGCCCCGACTGACCGGCGCGGGGAACCGGCCGCCGCGGCACTTGTTTACGGTGGTCCGCTTTCGGACGCTTTCCGTGGGGCCCACGACATGAGTTGGATCATCGTCCTCATCCTGCTGATCCTCCTGATCGGCGCGATCCCCTCCTGGCCGCACAGCGCCGGTTGGGGCTATTACCCGAGCGGCGGGCTGGGCATCGTCCTGATCATCGTGATCGTCCTGCTGCTGATGGGCAGGATCTGAGGGCGCCACCCGACGCCTGGATGAGAGACGGCGGCGTCACAGGCGCCGGAGTTCGTGGAAGAAGCCCACCAGGATGAAGTCGACCCGGTGGCCTTCCGCCGACAGCGGCAGTGCCAGGCGGTACAGGTCGCCTGCGCGGCCGCTGTCGGCGGTGAAGGCGCCGGTGCTGTACCAGGGCTTCCTGTCCGACACCATCGCCGCATAGGCCGCGAAGATGCCGTCGTCGAGGACGGCAACGCCTTCGTCATCCAGGAACTTCCCCGTCGCGTCGAAGCCGCGCGCGGCCGACACGGCGGAGCCCTCGACGCGGATCCGGAAGCGCGGCGGCCGCCCGACCACCTCGTTCAGCAGGATGTTGGGCAACAGCGCCGGGATGTGCAGCGGGTCGAAAAGCCGCCTGAGCGGCATGTCGCGGTCGCCGCGAAGTCCGTGCCAGTAATCGTAAAGGGTCACCAGCTTCGGATGGCCGATGCCGCCGCGGAAATCGGCGCCGGGCCCGGCCCCCTCTCGTCTGTCCAACCTTCCTCCAGTCTCGGCACGCCGCCCCCGCGCGCCATTCGCTGTACGCGTCGCTACCAACCGTAGGCCGGGGCCCACCCGGGGGCCTCCGGCCGCTCCCGCGGCTCCGTCTCGTCCTGCAGGACCAGCATTACCCGGCCGACGAAGACCCTGTCCATCGCCGTGTCGGGGCGGCGCCGGCGTGTCCGGAACGACGCCGTCGCGGTGGCAACATCGTCAGGGCGACGGCGGGCCGGCCGCAGGCTGTCCGCCCCGCACCAGTTCCACCGGGGTACGCATGAATATCTCGCGATGCGGGAAGGGAATCGATATCCCTGCGGCCTTGAAGGCGTCCCAGAGCGCGATCAGCACCTGACCGCGCACGTTGGTCAGGCCGCTGCGCGGATCCGAAATCCAGAAGCGCAGCTTGAAGTCCAGGGACGAGGCGCCGAAGGCGGTGAGCCAGCAGACGGGCTCGCGATAGGCGGCGACGCGCTCGATGGTCTTGGCGGTTTCGATCGCCAGACGCGACACCTCGTGCGGATCGCTGTCGTAGGCAACGCCGAAATCGACGTCGATCCGCACATACTCGCTGGAGAAGGACCAGTTTACCACGCGCTGGGTGATGAAGTCCTCGTTCGGGATGAGGTATTCGCGGCCGTCGCGGGTGAGGACGGAGACGAAGCGCGCGCGCAGGTCGCGGACCCAGCCGAAGGTGTCGCCGAGGCTGATCGTGTCGCCGGGCTTTATCGACTTGTCGAGCAGGATGATGATGCCCGAGATGAAGTTGGAGACGACCTTCTGCAGGCCGAAGCCGATGCCGACGCCGACCGCGCCGCCGAACACTGCCAGGGCCGTGAGATCGACGCCGGTCGCCCCCAGTGCGAAGGCGCCGGCGAGCAGGATGAGACCGATCTTGGCGAGCTTGCCGATCAGCACCTTGAAGGACGGCGAGAGATCCTCGGAACGGTCGATCCAGTGGGCGAACATGTTGCCGAGGAAGACCGCGAGCCAGACGAGGGCCACGGTGACCGCAACGACCTTCAGCGCCAGGAGCAGCGAGACGCGCATCCTGCCCAGCGTCAGCGCCGGACCGTCGAGGGCCGCGAGAACCGCCGCATCGATGCCGATGACGACCAGCGCCACATAGAACCAGATCAGGATGCCGACGGTGCGCGCCACGGTGCGGTTGCGGATGACGCGCGTCAGGACGGAGATGACGAACCAGGCGGTGGCGAGGGTCAGGGCGGCGTCGAGCAGCAGGGCTTCCGCCGGCCAGGCCAGCCGTTCCAGCGCGAACCGCACGATCCAAAGCATGACGATCGCGAACAGCCAGCGCAGCCGCCGCATGAAGGCGATGGCGAGGCGCAGCAGGTCCGGATTGCCCTTGATCGACCGGGCCTTGTCCTCGACGGCGGGCGCAAAGCGGCGGGACAGCAATACCGCAAGGAGGCCGGCGACGACGATCGCGCCGAGTTGGACCAGTACCCACGCATCGAGCAGCAGCGGAACCTGCGTCGTCGCGGTCTCCGCCAGATCGCGGGCGATGTCGGCGAGATCCGCTTCCATCTAGCGACGCCTCGCCCGGCCGGTCCTGCTCATCCGCTTGCCCCCTGTCGAATGGCCTTCGTCGACGGCCCGTATCGCGGCGGCTCGCGCGAGCGGCAGGCCCTTCCTCTGTCATAGGGTCGCCGGGCGGCGGGTCAAATCCATGACACCGCACCCTCGACAGCCGGCACCGGGCCGCGCATCTTGAGGGCGGCAGCAGAGCGAGGTGCGCAGGTATGGCGGACGAATCGATCGAGGCACTGGAACGCGCGTGGCAGGACCTGTTCCACCGGATCCTGAAGGCGGGGCGGGAACAGGGCGAGCGTGCCGCCTTCGATCGCATCCTCCAGTCGATCCAGGCAGCCGCCGCGCAGACAGCACCGGCCGCGGCGACGCCCGCCGGTCAGGAGACGGGCGCCGCCGGAAGCGGAGACGAGCGGCAGCAGGTCGTGCCGCTGCGCGGCACCGCGCGCGAATGGGATCCGCCGAAGGGCGGCGACCGCGACGCCGGCGGCTGAGACGCCCCGGCCTCGGGCCGGTGGCTCAGTAGTAGATCTTCTTCGGGTCCATGCCGGTGTAGAGGCCAGCCACCTGCTCGGCATAGCCGTTGTAGAGCTGCGTCGGCACCATCTCGTCGGTGCCGATGAGCCGTTCCTTCGCCTGGCTCCAGCGCGGGTGCGACACCTCCGGGTTCACGTTGGCGTAGAAGCCGTACTCGCTCGACTGCAGCGCCTCCCAGTAGCCCACCGGCTGCTCGTCGGTGAAGGTGAAGCGGACGATCGACTTGATCGACTTGAAGCCGTACTTCCAGGGCAGCGCCAGCCTGAGCGGCGCGCCGTTCTGCTTCGGCACGGGCTTGCCGTAGATGCCCGTCACCAGGAAGGCGAGGTCGTTGTTCGCCTCGTCCATGCGCAGCCCCTCGGTGTAGGGCCAGGGATACCAGAACTGCTTCTGGCCGGGGGCCACGGCGGCGTTCTGGAAGGTCTGCATCTTCAGGAACTTCGCACTGCCCAGCGGCTTCGCCATCGCCACCAGCCTGGCCAGCGGGAAGCCCGTCCACGGCACCGCCATCGACCAGGCCTCGACGCAGCGGTGCCGGTAGAGGCGCTCCTCGAGCGGCATCTTGCGGACCAACTCGTCGAAGTCGAGGGTCATCTCCTTCTCGACCATGCCGTCGATCTTCACCTGCCAGGGCTGGATCGGCAGCTTCTGGGCGGCCTTCACGATGTCCTTGCTGGTCCCGAACTCGTAGAAATTGTTGTAGCTCGTCGCCACCGCCTCGTCGGTCAGCGGCCGGTCGAGCGTGAAGGCCGGGTTGCGGGCCGCCGGATAGAGATCGGCCGCGGGACCTTCGGCGGTCGCGGCACGCGCGCGCATGCCGGCGCCGATGCTGCCGGCGGCCAGCACCGCCGGCGCGGCGGCGGCGGCGGCGATCACCGCGCGTCGCGAGAAGAACAGGCTCTCCGGTGTCGCGGCGCTCTCGGGGATTTCCCAACCGCGCCTTCGGCGAATCAACATGCCGACCCTCACTCCGTTTGCGTGCACTACCTTGGCTGTTCGTTATAGGCCGGCCGATCGTTACGACCGGCCCCGAACGTCGTCCGGCGGCGCCACGTTTGCGTGAAGAGGCGCGCGCCCTGCGTCAGGCGGCGGCGCGCGCCTCCCGGACCAGCGGCCGGTCGGCGATCGGGAAGTGGATGATCGCGGCGAACAGGCCGAGCGCGATGGCGATCAGCCAGACACCGTTGTAGGAGCCCGTCAGGTCGTAGAGGTAGCCGCCGAGCCAGGCGCCGAGGAAGGCACCGACCTGATGCCCGAAGAAGACGAAGCCGAACAGCGTCGCGAAATAGCGCAGGCCGAAGATCTGGCCGACGATGCCGCTGGTCAGCGGCACCGTGCTGAGCCACAGCAGGCCCATCGCCGCGGCGAAGACCTGGGTCGAGATCGCCGTCACCGGCAGGACCAGATAGACCGCGATGACCACCGAGCGCGCGGCGTAGATGCCCGACAGCAGGTACTTCTTGCGGAAGCGGTCGCCGAGCGCGCCGGCGACGTTCGTGCCCACCAGGTTGAAGAGGCCGATCAGCGACAGCGCCGTGGCGCCGGTCATCGCCGGCAGGCCGCAGATCACGGCATAGGCCGGCAGGTGCGTCATGATCAGCGAGACGTGGAAGCCGCAGACGAAGAAGCCGGCCGTCAGATAGAGGAAGCCGCTGTGGCCGGTCGCCTCGGTCAGCGCCTGGCGCAGCGTCTGGTCGGCGCTCGGATCCTCCTGCTTCGCGGCGCTGTTGCCGCCGAGGGCCAGGCTGACGGCGAGCAGCGCCGAGACGCCGGCGGTCGCCGACATGATCGTCAGCGCGCCCGACCAGCCGAACCGCTCGATCAGCCCCTGCGCCAGCGGCGAGAAAATCAGCTGCCCGAAGGAGGCGCCGGCGGTCATGATGCCCATGACCAGGGTGCGCCGATGGGCCGGCGTGACGCGCGCCGCCGCCCCGAGGATGACGCCGAGCCCGGCGCCGCTGCCGCCGAGCGCGATCAGCACGGCCGAGCCGAAATAGAGGTCGTAGGGGCTGGAGACGTTGGCCATCCAGAACACGCCAGCGGCGTAGAGCAGCATGCCGACGGCCACCACCTTGCCGGCGCCCCAGCGGTCGGCGACCATCCCGGCCAGCGGCTGCAGCAGCCCCCAGAGGAAGTGCTGGAGGCCCATCGCCAGGGCGAAAACCGAGAAGGACCAGCCGAGATCGCGGCTCATCGGCTCGAGGAAGACGCCGAAGCTGAAGCGCGTCCCCATGCTGACGGCGAGCACCAGGAAGCCGGAGACGAGCACGACGATGGCAGCGGGGGACATGGCGGATCCTCGGGACAGCCCGCCTCTCGGGCGGGACATCGGCTAGCGTAGCGTGGGCCGTTTCTGTCGGAAACGGCCGATTTCTGCCAATCACGCCACCCGACCGCCAGATCCTGCCATGCGGGCGCCGCCGCCTCAGGCGGCGGCCGGCTTCACCGCCTCGGGAAGGAACAGCAGCCGGACATAGGACCGGAACATCATCACCTGGGCGGCGAGGAGCTTCGGCTCGTCCAGGGCCTTGGAGAGGACGATGCCGCCTTCGACGATGCCGGACAGCATGTCGGCCAGCGCCTCCAGGCTGACGTCGTCACGTATCGGATAGCGTGCCGCGATCTCCTCGAGGACGGCGACGAAGCGCTCCCGCCATGCCAGGACGGCCCTACGGTTCAGCGCCCGCACGTCGGCATCGTAGGTCCGCTCGGCATAGCAGAAGGTCGCGACCAGGCAGCCCGGATGCGCGCCCGGCAGGTCGGCCATCATTTCCGAGAACAGCTTCAGGCCGATCAGGAAGGCGTGCAGCGGATCGTCGTGCAGTTCGCGCGCCCGGGCGAACAGGCCGTCAAGGATCGCCTCGTCGGTGGCGATGTGCCGCTTCAGGAGGGCGCGGGCGAGTTCGTTCTTGTCCTTGAAATGATAGAAGAAGCCGCTCTTGGTGATCTCGGCCTCGGCGATGATCTCGTCGATCGACGTGGCGCCGAAGCCTTTCGAGAGGATCGCCGCCTCGGCGATGTCCATCAGCCGCTCGCGCGTCACCTGCCCCTTACGCATAGTGATTCCCCTCACTGTACCGCAGGTACGGTTTCAACGGGCGCCACCGGCACCGCGCGACTCCATTCCCGGCTATAGGGTTGAAAACGATGGTAAATCCGCGACACCCGGCACCTTACCGCAATCCTACTATGTTCAGCCGGATTCGGGGGGCATTTTCCGGGCCTCGAACAACCGACGAGGCCATACCGATGATCCGCGCCAAGTACAGGCACTCTCTGCCACAGCTCAACGGCCGCACGTTGCTGACCGACGGCGGCCTGGAGACTACACTCATTTTTCACGAAGGGGTGGACATCCCCTATTTCGCGTCCTTCGACCTTCTGCGGACGCGCGAAGGGCGGAGCCGCATCAAGCAGTATTACGAGCGCTATCTCGACATCGCGCTGACACGCAAGGTCGGCTTCGTGCTCGATACACCGACCTGGCGGGCAAGCCGGGACTGGGGCGACAAGTTGGGCTACAGTCCGACGGCGCTCGCCACGATCAACCGCGAGGCGGTGGAATTGATGTTCGAACTGCGCGATGCGCACGAGACGCCGGACACGCCGCTGGTGGTGAGCGGCAACGTCGGGCCGCGCGGCGACGGCTACAATCCGGCCTTCATGATGTCCGCCGACGAGGCCGAGGCCTACCATGCGGTCCAGGTCGGCGTGTTCGCCGAGGCCGGCGTCGACATGATCACCGTCATGACCATGAACTACGTGGCGGAGGCCACGGGCATCGCGCGCGCCGCCGCGTCGGCCGGCCTGCCCTGCGCCATGTCGTTCACCGTGGAGACCGACGGGCGGCTGCCGACGGGCCAGCCGCTGGGCGAGGCGATCGAGGAGGTGGACCGGGAGACAAGGTCCGCGCCGGCCTACTTCATGATCAACTGCGCCCATCCGGACCATTTCCGCGCGGTCATCGACGGGTCGGCGGCGTGGACGAAGCGCGTGGGTGGCCTGCGCGCCAACGCCTCGCGCCAGAGCCATGCCGAACTCGACGCCAGCGAGACCCTTGACGCGGGAAACCCGGCCGAACTCGGCCAGGACTATGCCGTCCTGGCGCGCCTGCTGCCGAACATGCGGGTGCTGGGCGGCTGCTGCGGCACGGACCACAGGCACGTCACGGCGATCGCCGACGCCGTCTGCCGGTAGCACGATCGGGCCGATCGCCGCCGAGCGGTCCACCCGCTTGGCGGCGGCGGGCGGAGGGGGCATTGCGCGGGTCGCCCCGCCGCAGAGATCGTCCCCTTGCTCGACCCGAACATCCTTCTGCCGCTGCTGGCCAAGATGCTGGCGACGGCCCTGGTCGTCGTCTCGGCCTCCGTCGCCGCGGAGCGCGCGGGCTCGGTGCTGGGCGCGCTGATCCTGGCGCTGCCGATCTCGGCGGGGCCGGGCACTGCCATGCGTCAAGAGTTCAGAAGCCGCTCCCACTCCTGACGCCCATGGAGCACCCGAACAATCAGAACGCCGGCGTCATCGACGACATAGATGATCACATGCGCCTGAAAGGGATGCACTCTCACCGGTGGGACCAGTTCCGTTCGCTCACGCGCGATGCGCGGGTTGTCCGCCAGCAGATCGAATACGGCGACCAGATCCTCATGATAGCGTTCGGCCTGAATCGTCCCGAATTCCGCCGCGCCCCGCACGTAGATATCAAAGATGTCCCGCGCGGCTTTTCGCGTCGTTCTATAGCGCATCGTCCCGAGCGTTTCTGACCCGTCTCCGCGCAGCTTCCAAAACTTCGGTGATCGAACGGTCGCTCACCCCGCTTTCTAACCCTTCCGTGATCAGCTGTTGAAGCTCGGCGAGCTTGGCCACCCGCTCCTGATCGCGCCGGATAAGATCGCGGACATAATCGCTGGCATTGCTGTAACGCCCGGTCGCGGCCTGCGCTTCGACCCAATCCTTCATCGGATCGGGCAGCGATACGTTCATTGTCGCCATGATCACCTCCGACGCGAGGATGGCAAAAACTGGCAATGCCTGTCAATTATCGCTTGTCATTGGGCCTTCCTCCGGATCAGGCGACGCCCCCACCGATAATTGGTCCGCCCGGCGCGCTCGTGCGGGCCGCCCGCTTGGCGGCGGCGGGCGGAGGGGGCATTGTGCGGGTCGCCCCGCCGCAGAGATCGTCCCCTTGCTCGACCCGAACATCCTTCTGCCGCTGCTGGCCAAGATGCTGGCGACGGCCCTGGTCGTCGTCTCGGCCTCCGTCGCCGCGGAGCGCGCAGGCTCGGTGCTGGGTGCGCTGATCCTGGCGCTGCCGATCTCGGCGGGACCGGGCTACGCCTTCCTGGCGCTGCGCGCCGACGACGCGTTCGTCGCGGACACGGCGCTGCACAGCTTCGCGGTGCAGGGTGCCATCGTCGCCTTCCTGTTCGTCTACGTGTCGGTGGCGCAGCGCCTGTCGGCGGCGGCGAGCCTCGCGGCGGCGCTGGCGGCCTGGCTGCCCTGCGCCGTCCTCGTGCAGCAGCTCGACATCGGCCTGCCGATCGCGCTCGCACTGACGGCGGCCTCCTTCACCTTCGGCTTCCTGTTCATCCGCAGTCCGGCCTGGATGCCGCCCTCGAACCGCGCCCGCCGCGGCCGGGCGGACCTCATCGTCCGCGCCGTGATCACCGGCGTGCTGGTCGCGGTGGTGGTGACGGTGAGCGACGCCATCGGCCCGGCGGCGACCGGCGTTGCGCTGGTCTTTCCGGTCAGCCTGACGACGATCAGCTGGATCATGCACCGGCGCTATGGCGGTGCGGCGGCCGCCGCCGTGCTGGGCGCCACGCTGCGGCCGCTGTTCGGCTTCCTGGCTTTCCTGCTGGCGCTGCACCTGCTGGCCGAGCCGATCGGCACGCCGCTCGCCCTGGCCGCGGCGGTCGGCTGCTCGGTGCTGTGGTCGCTGGTGCTGCTGGCGCGGCTCGGGCCGCTGAAGCGGGCGCGCGCCCGCTGACAGGCGTCGGCCGGGCGGCTACTGCTTGCGCAGTTCCGGCACGAAGATGAACAGCGATATCGGCACCACCATCGTCGACGCGGCGAACAGCACGACGACGCCGTAGCCGCCGGTCAGGTCGTGCAGCAGGCCGCCCATGGTCGCCCCGACCGCCGCCCCGGTGCCCATGCCCATGCTGACGGCGCCCAGGATGACGCCGAGGCTTCGCCCGCGGCCGAAGATGACGGCGGTCATGGCGGAGATGATCGGCCCGCGCGAGCCGAAGCTCGGCCCGTAGACCACGACGAACAGGACCAGCAGCCAGTAGGACGGATAGAGTTCGAGCAGGCCGAGAATGCCGAAGCCGCCGACGGTCATCGCGTAGCTGACCAGCACGGCGGTCAGCCGTCCCACCCGGTCGGCCATCCAGCCGAAGGTGATGAGGCCGGCCGTCGCGGCGACGCCGGCGAAGCCGAAAGCGGTGGCGGCGGTCAGGCTGGGAAAGCCCGTCTCGACGAGGAAGGCCACGATCTGCGGGTTCACGGCGAACATGCCGGCGGCCGTGAAAAAGTGAATGAAGAACAGCGACCAGAAGGGCCGCGTCCGCAGCGCCTCGCGCAGGGTCATGCTGCCCGGGGTGGCGGCCGGCCGCTCCCCCTTGGCGGCGGCGGGCGCCATGCCGCGGCCGCGGGCGATCTCCTTCCACGGCAGGAAGAGCAGCAGGACGAGAACCGCGAACAGGCCCAGTCCCAGCACGCGATAGGCGCCGCGCCAGTCGTAGGTGTCGATCAGCAGCTGGACCAGCGGCGAGACCACCAGCACGCCGGTGCCGGCCGCCGCCGAAACGCCGGCGAGCGCGGTGGTCAGGCGGTCGTGATACCAGCGGCTGATGAGGGCGGCCTGGGTCACCGGGCCGACCGCGGCGACGGCGAAGCCGCCGAGCACGCCGATGCAGAGCTGGAACTGCCACAGCGCGTCGAGCGAGCCGGCGAGCGTCATGCCCGCCGCCATGGTGGCGAGGCCGATGGTGTAGACGCGGCCCGGCCCCCAGGCGTCGAAGATCCGCCCGACGATCGGCGAGGACAGGCCGAGGCTGAGCATCAGCACCGAATAGACGCTGGACGCCTGCGCCCGGTCCCAGCCGAAATCGCGGCTGAGCGGCAGGAGGAAGACGGCATAGCTCTCGGACGCGCCCCGCGACAGCGCGCTGAGCAGCACGCAGGTGCAGAGGGCGATGAGGGCGACGCGCGCCGTACGGCGTAAGTTCGTATCCGCCGTCACCGGCGCGCAGCCTCCTTAGGGCAAGGTCGCGAGAAAGGAGCCGACGGCGTCGTTGAACGCCGCCGGCTGGTGCAGGTTGGAGGCGTGGCCGGCGTCCGGGACGATGACCTTGCGCGCGCCGGGGATCTTCGCCGCCATGTAGTCGGTCGCGGCGAGGTACGGCTTGTCGTTCGCACCCGCCAGAACGAGCGTCGGAACGGCGATGCCCGGCAGCGATTCGATCACGCCCGAGGTCGCCTGGGTGAGCATGCCGCGCGCCGCGTTGGCGAGGCCGTCGGCCGAGCGGTGCCGGCTCTGCCGCACCTCGTCGGAGGTGCCGAGCCCGGCGAGGCCCTCGGCGTCGAGCTTGTCGCCGCGGGCGCGTGCCGTGGCGTTCCAGGCCTCGCGCGCCTCGTCCTTCTTGAAGCCCGGACCGGTGTCGAACAGCATCAGCGCCCGGCACATCTGCGGATGGCGCAGATGGAAGGCCATCGTCATGTAGCCGCCCAGCGACAGGCCGCCGATCACCGCCTCGTCGACGCCGCAGGCATCGAGGATCGCGCGCATGTCGCCGACGGTCAGCTCCTCGGAATAGGCGGCCCGGTCCGTCGGATAGTCGCTCTCGCCGTGGCCGCGCATGTCCCAGACGATGACGCGCCACTTGTCCTTGAACGCGGCGATCTGGCCGTCCCACATCCGGCAGGTGGCGCTGTAGCCGTGCGTCAGCAGGATGGCGGGGCCGGCGCCGTGCGCCTCGTAGTGGATCTTCACGCCGTCGCGGTCGAGCTTGGGCATGGGCGTATCCTCCGTCGTTTCTTGTTTTCCGCTTCTCTCGTGTCCGGCTTCCGGACCTTCTGCGGGCTCAGCTTCCGGGGGCGAACGCCTCGATCGCCCGGTAGCAGGGCGACCAGCTGTCGTCGGGGCGCAGCGGCTGGATACAGACGTGGGTGGCGCCGGCGGCGAAATGCGCGTCGATCCGCTCGCGGATCTGCGCCTCGCTGCCCCAGGCGACCATGGCGTCGAGGAAGCGGTCGTTGCCGCCGTCGGCCAGTTCGGACTCCGAGAAGCCCAGGCGCAGCCAGTTGTTGTAGTAGTTCGGCAGCGGCATGTAGCGCTTCATGTTGCGCTTCGCGCTGGCGCGGGCCGCCGACGCGTCGGTCGTGAGGCAGATCTTCTGCTCGACGCAGAGCAGGCGGTCCGGCCCCAGGATCTCCTTGGCCATCGCCGTGTGCTCGGGCGTGACGTTGTAGGGCAGCGCCCCCTTCGTCCTGTCGCGCGCCAGTTCGAGCATCTTCGGGCCGAGGGCGGCGAGGACGACGTTGCGGTCGGACAGCGCGAACTTCGGGTCGAGCCCGGCCTTTTCCATGCCCTCCAGATATTCGCGCATGGCGGTCAGCGGCTTGCCGTAGTTCTGGTTGCGGCGGCCGGAGACCATCGGCTTGTGCGACACGCCGAGGCCCAGGGTGAAACGGCCACCGTAGATCTTGTTCAGGCCGTCATGGCCGGCGACCGCCGCCATGCCGTCGCGCGCATAGATGTTGGCGATGCCGGTGGCGAGCTTCAGGCGGCTCGTCTGCGACAGCAGGAAGCTGCCGAGCGACATCGCCTCGTAGGCGAGCGCCTCCGGGTACCAGAGCGTCTCGTAGCCGCCCTTCTCCACCGCCTGCGCCAGTTCGACGAGTTCGGGCCGGTCCAGTCCGTTGGTCGAGAACCAGACGCCGAGGCTGCCTTGCTTCATGGTGTGCTCCGTTAGGCGATATCACGTATCCCATTGTCATTGCCGGGCTCGACCCGGCAATCCAGGGGTGCACGCATCAGGCTGCGACTCTGGATGCCCGGGTCAAGCCCGGGCACGACAGTAAAAAAACCGCACCGCCGATGAGAATTTCCTAGTCCCGCTCCACTTTGTTGCGCAGCACGCCGATGGAGGAGACCTCCACCTCGACTACGTCGCCGGGCTTCATGAAGACCGGCGGCTCGCGGCGGGAGCCGACGCCGCCGGGGGTGCCGGTGACGATCACGTCGCCGGGGACCAGCTCGGTGAAGGTCGAGCAGTAGGCGATGATTTCCGGGATCGGGAAGGTCAGCTCGGACGAGTTGGCGCGCTGCATCTCCTCGCCGTTCAGACGGGTGACCAGGGTCAGGTCGTTCACGTCCGGAATGTCGTCCGGCGTCACCATCCAGGGGCCGAAGGAGCCGGTCTTCTCGAAATTCTTGCCGGGGATGTACTGGCCGCTGTGGCGCTGCCAGTCGCGCACGCTGCCTTCGTTGTAGCAGGCGTAGCCGGCGATGTGATCGAGGGCCTTGTCCTGCGAAATGCGGCGGCCGCTCTTGCCGATGACGATGGCGATCTCGCCCTCATAGTCCAGCTTGTCGGACTCGCGCGGGCTGAGCAGCGGCTGCTCGTGCGCCGTCTGGGAACTGGCGAAGCGGGCGAAGATCGTCGGATGCTCGGTCTTCGGGTGGCCGCCCTCGAGCCGGTGCGGCTCGTAGTTCAGGCCGACGCAGAGGATCTTGTCCGGGTCGCGGATGACCGGCAGATAGACGATGTCGCCGAGGGCGTGGTCGGCGTCGTTCGCCTCCACCATGCCCTCCGCCTCGTGCAGATGGTTGCCGGCCAAGGCGGCGCGCAGCGTCGGCGCACGCGCGCCGAAGCGCTTGCCCAGATCGACGACGCCGTCGCCCTTCACCGCCCCCCAGGAAACCGTCCCGTCGACCGAGAATGTCAGCAGCTTCATGTTCTTCGTCCTCCAGCGCAGATGACGCCCAACGTCTTCACATTCCGGCTCAGTAGGTGATCCTCACCCTGAGGGCCGCCGCAGGCGGCGTCTCGAAGGGCGAGGGTCCCCGGGCCGAGAGCTTTGGACCGCGCCCCGTGCTTCGAGACGCGCCCGAGGGCGCTCCTCAGCACGAGGCGCTACTTATAAACCGTTCGTTTGTTCACTTCGCCGGCGGCTTGGCCTCGCGGAAGGGCGTGCCGCTCTCGGCCAGCTGGCGCAGCAGGGCGGACGGCTTCCACCGGTCGCCATACTGCTGGTGCCAGGCGGCAATCTGGTTGTAGACGTCGCGCGAGCCGATCTGGTCGGCCCAGAACATCAGGCCGCCGCGATAGCGCGGGAAGCCGAAGCCGTAGAGCCACATGATGTCGATGTCGGAGGCTCGGTAGGCGATGCCCTCCTCGATGATCCGGCAGGCCTCGTTCACCGACGACAGCAGCAGCCGGCGCAGGATCTCCTGGTCGGTGAAGGTCTTCTGTTCGACCCCCATCTCCGCCGCCGTCTCCTTGATGATCTTCGCAACTTCCGGGTCGGGATGCGGCGTGCGGTCGCCCTTCTCGTAGCGGTACCAGCCCGCACCCGTCTTCTGGCCGTAACGGCCCATCTCGTACAGCTTGTCGGCGATCGGCAGCTTGCGGTAGTTCGGGTTGGCGTCGGCGCGGCGCTTGCGGCCGGCATAGCCGATGTCGAGGCCGGCGAGGTCGCCGACGGCGAACGGCCCCATCGGGTAGCCGAAGTCGATCATCACCTTGTCGACCTGCTCCGGCAGACAGCCTTCCTCCAGCAGGATGACCATCTCGGAGTTGAACGGCGCGCGACTGCGGTTGGCGACGAAGCCGTCGCAGTTGCCGCAGGCCACCGGCACCTTGCCGATCGCCTTGCCCAGGGCCATCGTCGAGGCGACGGTCTCCTTGGAGCTCTTCTCGCCGCGCACGACCTCCAGCATCTTCATGACGTTGGCCGGGCTGAAGAAGTGCGCGCCGGCGACCGCCTCGGGCCGCTTCGTGGCGCTGGCGATCTCGTCGACGTCGAGCGCGGACGTGTTGGTCAGCAGCAGGGCGCCGTCCTTCATCGTCGCGTCGAGCTTGGCGAAGACCTCCTTCTTCACGTCCATCTGCTCGAACACCGCCTCGATGACCGCGTCGCAGTCGGCGATGTCGTCGTAGCTGACCACCGGGGTGATGCGCGCGAAGCGGCGCTCCATCTCGTCGGCGGCGAGGCTGCCGCGCTGGACGCTGACCTCGTAGTTCTTGCGGATGCGGGCCATGCCGCGGTCGAGCGCTTCCTGGCTCGCCTCCAGCAGGCGGACCGGCATGCCGAAGTCGGCGCAGCTCATGGCGATGCCGCCGCCCATGGTGCCGGCACCGACCACGGCCATCGTCTCGACCTTCTTCACCGGCACGTCCTTGCCGATGTCGGGCACGCGCATCGCCTCGCGCTCGGCGAAGAAGGCGTAGCGCAGGGCGCGGGATTCCTCGGACTTCTCCAGCTCCTCGAACAGCTCGCGCTCGCGCTTCAGGCCCTCGGCGAAGGGCAGCGTGGTCGAGGCCTCGACGGCGGCGATGTTGTTGTAGGGCGCCTTCTGGTTGCGGGCGCGGCGCGCGATCTCCTTGCGCTTGGCGTCGAACATGCCGGGCTCGGCCTTCATGTCGGCCTCGAGCTTGTCGGACAGCTCGCAGATGCGGCGGAAGGGGCGCTTGTCGGCGATGCCCTCGGCGAACTTGACAGCCGAGCCGACGAGATCGGCCTCGAACACCTCGTCGAGGATGCCGAGCTGTTTGGCTTCCTCGGCCGGCACGTGGCGGCCGGAGGTGATCAGGTCGAGCGCCTTCTTCGGGCCGATCAGGCGCGGCAGGCGCTGGGTGCCGCCCCCGCCGGGCAGCAGGCCGAGGGCGATCTCCGGCAGTCCGACCTTCGTGCCCTTCAACGCCACGCGATAGTGGCAGCCGAGCGCATATTCGAGGCCGCCGCCGAGGGCGAAGCCGTGGATCGCGGCGACGATCGGCTTGTCGCTCTCCTCCAGCACGTCCTGGGTCTTGCGCGCCGGGCGCGGCTTGCCCTTGCCGAACTCGCGGATGTCGGCGCCGGCGATGAAGGAACGGCCGGCACCGGTGAGGATCATCGCCTTGATCGCCGGATCGGCGTTGCCGGCCTCGACCGCGGCCAGGATGCCCTCCGGAACCCCGGGGCTGAGCGCGTTAACCGGCGGGTTGTCCACGGTGATGATCCCGATGGCTCCGCGCTTCTCGAAGCGGACCAGCTCCTTCTCGGACATGCGTTCCTCCGGCGTGTTGGGGCGGCGTGCGTTAATATCGGGCCGATGACGGCCCTGCTCGCCGGATGGCTTATCACGGGTGCCCGGACTGCGGAATGGCTGGACGCCGAGCCCCGCGGGCGGCACGGCCAGATCCCGTGCGAGGCGGCCTGCTGCCGACCGTCAGGGGGGAGCCGATTGCCAACCGGGCGCCATCGGAACATCCTTCCTGCACGGATGGATTCCAACTGGGGAATCCCGCCTGAGCTTCTTCGACAAGAACAAGAAGGGAGCAAAGGGAATGTCCAGTTTCTGGAAACCGGCTGCGGTCTGCGCCGTTGCCGTCACGCTCTGCGCGGGACCGGCGGCCGCTCAGAAGTCCGGCGGGGTGTTCAAGCTGGCACTCGCCTCGACGCCGCCGAGCGGGTCGATCCATGAAGAAGCGACGATCAACACCATCGCTCCCTTCATGCCCGTGTTCAACAACCTGATCCTCTACGACCCGCACGTCGAGCGGAACACCATCGAATCCATCATTCCCGAGCTGGCGACGGCCTGGCGCTGGAGCGGGGACGGGACGAAGCTCACCTTCACGCTGCGCGAGGGCGTCAAATGGCACGACGGCAAGCCGTTCACCGCGCGTGACGTGAAGTGTACCTGGGACACGATCATCGGCCAGTCTGCCGAACCGATGCGCAAGAATCCGCGCAAGCCCTGGTACGACAACCTCAAGGAGGTGACGGCGAACGGCGACCATGAGGTCACCTTCCACGTCGGCCGGCTGCAGCCGTCGCTCCTGAACATGCTCGCCTCCGGCGGTTCGCCGGTCTATCCCTGCCATGTGTCGGCGCGGGACATGCGCCTGCACCCGATCGGGACCGGCCCCTTCAAGTTCGCCGAGCTACGGCAGAACGAGGTCGTCAGGCTGGTCAAGAACCCCGATTACTGGAAGAAGGGCCTGCCCTATCTGGACGGGATCGAGTTCAACATCATCCGCGACCGGTCCACGCGGGTCCTGTCGCTCGTCTCGGACCACCTGCAGATGAGTTCGCCCGGCGACATCACGGTGCCGCTGGTCAAGCAACTCGCCGAACAGGCGCCCCAGGTGCAGTGCCATGTGGGATCGACGATCCTGAACACGAACATGATGCTGAACCGGACCCAGCCGCCGTTCGACAACGCCCAGCTGCGGCAGGCGGTGATGCTCGCCCTCGATCGGACGGCATTCGTCAACATCCTGACCGAAGGCAAGGCCCTCAAAGGCGGGTCGATGCTGGCGGTACCCGCCGGGGTGTGGGGACTGCCCGAAGACGTCCTGGACCAGATCCCGGGGCAGGCCGGCGACGTCGAGCAGAACCGCGAGAAGGCGCGCGCGATCATGCGCGAGCTCGGCTACGGGCCCGACAATCGCCTGAAGGTGAAGCTGGCCGCACGCAACGTCGCCAGCTTCCGCGATCCGGCGGTCATTCTGATCGACCATCTGAAGGAGATCTACATCGACGCCGATCTGGAAACGATCGAGGTGGCGCTCTGGTATGTCCGGCTCGCCCGGCGCGACTATACCGTCGCCCTCAATCTGACCGGAAACGTCATCGACGATCCGGACGCGGTGTTGTTCGAGAACTTCTCCTGCAACTCGGAGCGCAACTACACCGGCTACTGCAATCCGGAGCTCGAAAAGAAGTTTCTCGCCCAGTCGATGGAGACGGATTTCGACACGCGTCGCAAGATGGTCTGGGACATCGACCGCCAGTTGACGGCGGAAGGCGCACGGACGGTGCTCTTCCACAACATCTCGGCGACCTGCCACCAGCCTTACGTTAAGAACTACACGCACATAACCAACGGCATGTACAACAGCTGGCGGCTCGAGGACATCTGGCTGGACCGATAGCGATCCCGGCGAGGGGGAGCCGCCACAGGCGGCTTCCCTCATCGTCCGCGACGGCCCGCTCCGGCCGATTCCGTCGTCGCCAGCCTCCCCGGCATGCGTCCCCCGGAAGGTTCCCGCGCACCTCGCGGATGGCGGCTGGCGTCGGTGCCGCTTCTCAGAACCTGTCGGGCCGGAACGGCGCGAGGTCGATGCCGGGGTCGCGGCCGGCGATCAGGTCGGCGACGATGCGTCCGGTGATGCCGGCCAGCGCCAAGCCGATATGGTCGTGGCCGAAGGCGTAGAAGACCTCCGGGCGGCGCGGGCTCGGGCCGATCACCGGCTTGGAATCGGGGAAGGACGGGCGCGATCCGACCCAGCGCGAACCTACCTCGCCCTGCAGGCCGGGCAGCAGCGCACGAGCGTGTTTCGTCAGCCGGTCGATCAGCCGCCAGTCGGCGGGCGCCTCGGGGCCGGCGAACTCGGCCATGCCGCTGACGCGCAGGCCGTGCTCCATCGGCGTCAGCGCGATCGAGCGGTCGCCGGAGATCGCCGGCATGCGCATCAGGTCGGCGGCCGCGGGGATCATGGCATGGTAGCCGCGCTCCGCCTCCAGCGGCAGGTCGGATCCCACCTGCTTCGCCAGCGCCCGCGACCAGACGCCGGCGGCGATGACGTAGCGGTCGGCGGTCCGTAGACCGCCGTCGGTCTGCACGCCGCGCACGCCGTCGGGGCCGACGTCGAAGCCCTGCACCGTCTCGCGCAGCAGCATGCCGTTGTTGCGTACGAAGCACTCGGCCAGCACCCGGGTCAGGCGCTGCGGGTTCACCGTCATCGACACACCGGGGAAGTGCGCGGCGTGCGTCACGGCGGGCGACAGCGCCGGCTCCAGTTCACGCGCCTCGTCGCCGCTCAGCGTCTCCACGGCGACCCCGCGCTCGCGGCGCAGGTCGAGGCCGTAGGTGGCGCCGGCAAACGCGGCCTCGCTCTCATAGGTGAACAGCAGGCCGCACGCCTTGATCATGTCGCGGGCGCCGGCCATGTCGATCAGCGGCGCGTAGCCCTCGTAGAGGCGCGAGAGCAGGCTATTGCGCGCATCGGCGATCGCCGCGACCCGCGACGGCGCCGCCGAGGCCACGAAGCGCGCGAACCAGCCGGCCGACTTCGGCAGGTGGCTCCAGCGCACGCGCAACGGCGAGGCGTCGTCGAACAGCATCTTCGGCACTTTGGCCAGCACGCCCGGCAGGGCGTGCGGCACGCAGGAGGCGATGCCGAGGTTGCCGGCGTTGCCCAGCGACGCGCCCGAACCGGGCTCGCCGCGGTCGATCAGCGTGACGCCGAAGCCTTCGCGGCGGAGGTAGAGTGCGCAGCAGACGCCGACGATCCCGGCGCCGATGACGATCACTTCCTGCGGCTGCGTCATGCGGCACTGTCCGGCGGCGGAAACGGGGCGACCGGCGATGCCGGGGGCGCGACTGCGCCGAATTACGGGTCGCGCAGGGGCGCCCTGTCAACCGGTCCGATTCCGCGCCTCAGGCCGCCACCGCCGCGACGCAGCGGTTGCGGCCCGCCGTCTTCGCCTCGTAGAGCGCGCCGTCGGCGCGGCTGATCGAGACCTCGATCGGCTCGGCCGGATCGTAGCCGGCGACGCCGACGCTGAGGGAGACCTGGATCTCCGGGCGCATCAGGCCGCCCGGTTGGCAGTCGGCGACGGCAGCACGCAGCTTCTCGGCGACGACGAGACCGCCCTCCACGGTCGTTTCCGGCAGCAGGATGAGGAACTCCTCGCCGCCCCAGCGGCCGCAGAGGTCGTAGTCGCGGAGACGGGACTGGAGCACGTCGGCGATCGCCGCCAGCACGGCATCGCCCGTCTCGTGGCCCCAGGTATCGTTGACCGCCTTGAACCTGTCGACGTCGGCGATCAGCACCGCCATCGGGCCGCCGGTGCGCTGCGCGCGGATCGCTTCCCGCCGGAACCGTTCGACCAGGTGGCGGCGGTTCGCCAGGCCGGTCAAAGGGTCGGTGAGCGATGCCGCCTGCAGCGTCAGATTGACGTCGCGCAGCTGCGCCTGGGCGCGGTCGCTGATGCGCATGATGCGCTCCAGCAGGCGGCGCTGACGCAGATGGCGGTCGAGCAGCTCGGTCAGCGGGATCATCAACGGGTCGCCCACATTGGCCGGATCCGACAGGATCGACCGCAGCCGGGCGATGAACTCGTCCTCTTCGCGGCGCATCGGCGTCTATTCCTGCGACGAGAGCGTGACGATCTCGAACGGCAGGGTGAGGTCCTCCTTGAACTCCTCGCCCATGTCGAGCGCGCGCTCGTTCTCTTCGTCGTACAGCCAGCGGACGGCGACGTCGCGGCCGAAGAGATGCGCCTGCTCCAGCAGGTCGAGCATGTCGACCATCGCCCGGATCGAACTGGTGTTCATGTAGGCCACCTCGACGTCGAACCTAATCGCCGTGTCGGTCTCGCTCATGAAGCGGCGCAGCCACGTGATGGGCGGCTCGAAGAAGGCAAAGGCGTTCTCGGGATAGGATTCGCCCCGGATCTCCAACACGCCCGTGCGGGCGGAAAAGTGGATGGCGGGGGTAGTGCCCGTGGGGGATATGGCCAGGTCCTGCATCGGGTCCAATTCCACGTTCATACGGCGACACGCAGGCTGAAGAAGGCGAACCGGTCGTCGAGCGGCTGAACGCTGTACTCCAACGGCGCCGACGCCTTGCGCGCCATGTCGATCAGGCCGAGGCCGGCGCTGTCGCCGGTCTCGGACCGCGGTTTGCGCATCTGTTCCTTGTAGAGCGCACGCAGCCCCGCCTTGTCGAGGCCCGCCAGGGCGTCGAGGCGGTGGACGAGACCCGCCGCGTCGCCCGCTTCGATAACGTTGCCGCACGTGACCACGTAGCGGTCGTCGGTGCGCGCGATGACGACGGTGCCGGAATCGAGGTCGCTGGCCCCGGTGCCCGACGCGGCCTTGTCCGCCAGATAGTTGCGCACGTTCTGGGTCTGCTCGACGAACACCGAGAAGACGTCGAGGATCGCCGTCTTTGCGATGCTCTGGCTCTCCATGTAGCTGCGGACGGCGTTGCCCAGTTCCTCGATGATGCTGCGGCTGAACGGCCCGTTGAAGCAGATCAGGATCTGCTGCCGGTTGAACGTCTCCCGGATGTCGAACAGGTGGGACGCCTGCATGGCGGACGGCTCCAAATACATGACTGTTACGATGAGAGGCTGACAGCCTCACCCCCCGCCCCTGCCGGGCGGAAGCCGAGGAAGGTGATGTCGTCGCGCTGCGGCCGGCCCTGCTGGTAATCGGCGATCAGCGCCTCGAAGGCGGCCCCCTGGCGGTCGAGGGGCAGCGAGGCGTGCTCGCGCAGCATGGCCACGAAGCGGTCGCGCCCGAAGCCAAAGCCCTTGTTGCCGCCGGCCTGGTCGAGCACGCCGTCGGTGGTCAGGTAGAAGACGGAGTCGGCGCCGTAGTCGATCGCGTGGTTGACGAAGCCGCCGCCATTCCGCGCGCTGCGGTAGCCGATGACGCCGCGCTCGCCCTTGATCTCGGCGACGTCGCCGCCGGCCGCATGCCAGAGCGAGATGCGCGCGCCGGCGAACACCAGGCGGCCCTCGGACGGGACGATGCGGCAGACGGCCATCTCCATGCCGGCGTCGGCGGCGGCACCTCGCTGGTCGAGGGCTTCGCGGATCGTGGCGTCGGCGCGCGCCAGCAGCAGCGCCGGGTCGTCGTCGACGCCGGACTTCACGACTTGGCTGATCACCGCATGGGCCAGCATCGTCATGAAGGCGCCCGGCACGCCGTGCCCCGTGCAGTCCACCACGCCCAGCAGGATGCCGTCGCGCGCCTCGTGGCAGAAATAGAAGTCGCCGCCGACGAGATCGCGCGGCTTCCAAACGACGAAGTGGTCGGCGGTGGAGGTGCGCAGCATTTCCGGACGCGGCAGGATCGCCGTCTGCAACACCTTGGCGCAGCGGATGCTGTCGAGGATCTGCAGGTTCGATTCGGCCAGCTGGGCGTTCGCCACCGTCAGCTCCTCGGTGCGCTCGCGCACGCGACGCTCGAGCAGGGCCGTGTGGTCGCGCACGGTCGCCGCCATGCGACGGAAGGCGCGTGTCAGTTCGCCGATCTCGTCGCCGCGGTCGCTGGCGACGGAGACGTCGTAGCGTCCCTCCGCCATGCGCTTCGCCGAACGCGTCAGTTCGAGGAGCGGGTTCAGCACGGTGCGGTTCAGCATGAGCGTGACGATGGCGACGATCGCCAGCAGGGCCGCCGCCAGCACGGCGATGACCGGGAGGAACTCGCCGGCGCCATAGGCCTCCGACGGGTCCACCAGCGTCAGGTTGAACCAGCCGAGTTCCGGCATGAAGGTCGCGGCGACCAGATGCGTCCGCCCGTCGATGGACAGCGGGAAGCTCTCCACCGTCGAAGCGCCGGCCTGCAGCCGATCGAGGCCGGCGCGCAGGGTGGCGCGGTCGTCGTCCGACTCCATCCGCCGATAGATGGTGCTGCGATCCGCCTCGGCCTTGGACCGGGTGTTGAGGTCGATCAGGTCGCGGTTCTCGTGAACCTGGATGGCGCCGCCCCGGTCGATGATGATGCCGGAAATGCCGGGTCCGAGGTCGGCCAGGAAGGCCGTGACGAAGGCGCCGAGGTCGACTCCCGTGCCGGCGATGCCGAGCGTCTCGCCGCCGTCGCGGATCGGGACGTTGATCCAGACCTTCGTGACCCCGAGCAGGCCGTTATTGTCGACGTTGAGCATGTAGGGAGCGTCCGACGCCATGGCCGTCGGAAACCAGGCGTTGCGCGCCACCGACAGGTCGAGCGCTTCGCGCGGCTGCGAGACCGCGGCCGGATCGCTCTGCGCATCGCTGAAATAATAGTGCCGGCTGCTCCCGATCGCGACGAAGTAGGCGGTGTCCTGGAAGAAGCGCTTGTAGCTTTCGAGCTCGGCGATCGCGAGCGCGTGCACGGCTGGATCCGACTCGTTGCGCGCCCACGACGTGATCACGGGCGAGTCCGCCAGCTTGCGCGCCAGGACGAGGTCGCGCAGGGTCGGCGACAGCAGCCGCTCCTTCTGGAGTGCGGCGTTGTCGCGGGCGTAGCGCATGCCGTAATGCTCGGTCAGGCGGTCGATCACCGCCATCAGCAGCCAGAGCGACGGCAAGGCCACGGCAAGAAACGTCGCGAGGAGGACGAGGGCGGCGCGGGCGCGAATGCCGAGTGGCGCGAGCATCCCCCGGACCGGCCGGACTCCGGGCTGCCGTGCGGGAGCGTTCGTCTCCACCTGCAGAGAAACCATGATTCCGTCCCGAAGCGGGCCGTCCCGCAGTGAGCACGGGCGCCGACGCCGGGAGAGTGCGGCGAGATGGTTAACGACCGATTACCCGAGGCGCGCCGCCGCGATTACCCGGCGTTAACGCTCCTGCTCGAAGGTGGGGCCTCGGAACGCAGGCCGCGCAGTTGTCAAGCGATATGGCGCACAACACGGTAAATTTCCCGGTTGAGGCGCCGGACGCGCGCATGCTACCGCAAAGGAACAACCACCAACTTCCATGAAGGTTCCCCGCGTCGCCCCCGCGACATTCCGTCGTCCGCCATACGGAGCAGCAGAGACTATGACGTCGACCCGACTCCTGAGCCGCCGATCACTCCTCCAAGTCGGCGCAGCCGCTGCGGTGGCGATGAGTCCGGTCTCCGCCCTGGCGGGGGCGACCCGAACGGCGTCCGGCCGGCCCGGAACCCCGGTGAAGGGCGCCCGCTCGGTCAATCTCTACAACCTGCACACCGGCGAGAAGCTGAAGGCCGTCTACTGGGAAAACGGCAAGTATGTGCGCGACGCGATGCGCGAGATCGACAAGATCATGCGCGACCACCGCACCGGCAAGGTGAAGCCGATCGACAAGGATCTGATCGACCTTCTCCATCGGCTCAACGGCCGGCTGGAAACCAGCGAACCCTTCGAGATCATCTCCGGCTATCGTTCGCCGGTGACGAACGCGGCCTTGCGCCGCCGGAGCAGTGGGGTCGCGCGCAACAGCTATCACATGCGCGCCATGGCGATGGACCTGAACGTCCCGGGCCGCGACCTGCCCAAGATCCGCAAGGCGGCGATGAGCCTGCGCAGCGGCGGCGTCGGCTACTATCCCAGCTCCGATTTCGTCCACGTCGACGTCGGCCCGGTTCGCGACTGGTGAGCGCGGCCCGGGCGGGCGTCAAGCCGTCGCCCGCGCACCGGACCGACGGCCGACCCGGGTCTCTGACTCAGGCCTTCCCGACTCAGGCCTCCATGATCTGCTTCTTCGCGACGGCCAGAAGCTCGTTCATCTTGATCCGCACGTCGCGCGCGTCGACGTTCACGCCCTTGGCGTTGAGATCGGCCAGGACCTTCTGCAGCACGTCCTCGTCGCCGGGCTTGTCGAAGTCGGACGAGACGACCTCCTTGGCATAGGCGTCGCTGGCGTCGCCCGTCAGCTGCATCCGCTCTGCGGCCCACTGGCCGAGGAGCCGGTTTCGGCGCACCTGAACCTTAAACTGCAGGTCCTGATCGTGGCTGTACTTGGCCTCGAACTGGCGCTCGCGATCGTCGAAGGTGGACATCTGATTCTCCGGTCTTCCGTCGTCGTCCCCGCCGGCCCGGCCCGGCCGTCGCGCCCGGCACCGCATGGCATGGATCCAGGGCGCAGGTTATAACGGCGCCGGTCCGACAGGTGTACCGAAACTTGGGAAGCGCTTCGCCGCATGTGTACCGTCGTCCTGCTCCGCCGGCCCAATGCGGCCTGGCCGCTGATCGTCGCGGCGAACCGGGACGAACTCCTGGAGCGGCCCTGGCGGGCGCCGGCGCGCCACTGGCCCGACCGGCCCGAGGTCGTGGCGGGCCTGGACGAACTGGCGGGCGGCAGTTGGCTCGGCCTCAACGACCACGGCGTCGTCGCCGCGATCCTGAACCGGCGGCACTCGCTCGGCCCCGCACCCGACAAGCGCAGCCGCGGCGAACTCGTCCTGGACGCGCTCGACCATGCCGACGCAGCGGCGGCGGCGGCGGCGCTCGCCATGCTCGACGGCAGCGCCTATCGGGCGTTCAACATGATCGTCGGCGACGACCGCGACGCCTTCTGGATCCGCAATCTCGGCGACCGCGGTGCCGGCGGCGTAAGAGTGACGCCGGTACCGCCGGGCGTATCGATGGTCACCGCCTGGGACCTGAACGACACGGAGGCGTCCGACCGCACCCGTCTCTACCTGCCGCGCTTCCGCGCGGCACCGCCGCCCGACCCGGCGGCCGACGACTGGGAGGCCTGGGCGGCGCTGCTCGACGGCCGCGACCGCGCGGCGGGTGCGGACGATCCGAACGCCGCGATGCATGTCGACACGGGCTGGGGCTTCGGCACGGTGTCGAGTTCGCTGATCGGCATTCCCGCCCGCGGCACCGACACCAGGCCGATCTGGCGATTCGCCGCGACGATCCCGCAGCGCGGCGCCTACGAACCGGTCGACCTGTAGCAGTCGCCGCCCGGCTGACGCGCCGCCTCAAGCCCTCTCTTTCGCGTCCAGCCCGAGCTCGCGGATCGTCTCCTCGCGCATCACGAACTTCTGCACCTTGCCGGTGACCGTCATCGGGAATTCGTCGACGAAGCGGATGTTGCGCGGCACCTTGTAGTGGGCGATCTGGTCGCGGCAGAAGTCGCGGACCTCCTCGGCGGTGAGGCTCTCGCCGGCGCGCACCTTGATCCACGCGCACAGCTCCTCGCCGAAGCGGTGGTCGGGCACGCCGAAGACCTGCACATCCTCGATCTTCGGGTGCCGGTAGAGGAACTCCTCCACCTCGCGCGGATAGATGTTCTCGCCGCCGCGGATGACCATGTCCTTGATGCGGCCGACGATGTTGCAGAAGCCGGCCTCGTCGATCACGGCGAGGTCGCCGGTGTGCATCCAGCGCGCCGCGTCGATCGCCTGGGCGGTGCGCTCCTCGTCGCCCCAGTAGCCCAGCATCACCGCATAGCCGCGAGTGCAGAGCTCGCCCGGCACGCCGCGCGGCACGACCCGCCCGTCCGCGTCGACGATCTTCACCTCCAGGTGCGGATGGACGCGCCCGACGCTGGAGACGCGCCGCTCCAGCGGATCCTCGATGCCGGTCTGGAAGCTGACCGGGCTGGTCTCCGTCATGCCGTAGCAGATGGTGATCTCCTCCAGGTGCATGGCGGAGACGGCGCGGCGCATCACCTCGATCGGGCACGGGGCGCCGGCCATGATGCCGGTGCGCAGCGAGGAGAGGTCGAAGGACTTGAATTGGGGATGTTCCATCTGCGCGATGAACATCGTCGGCACGCCGTGCAGGCCGGTGCAGCGCTCCTCGGCGACCGTCTGCAGGGTCGCCAGCGGGTCGAACCCCTCCCCCGGATAGACCATCGCCGACCCGTGCGTCGTGCAGGCGAGGTTGCCCAGCACCATGCCGAAGCAATGGTAGAGCGGCACCGGGATGCAGAGCCGGTCGTCCGGGCCGAGGCGCATGCCCTCGCCCACGAAATAGCCGTTGTTGAGGATGTTGTGGTGCGTCAGCGTCGCGCCCTTCGGCGAGCCCGTGGTGCCGGACGTAAACTGGATGTTGATCGGGTCGTCGAACTGCAGCGTCCCGGCCAGCGCTGCGAGCCGCTCGCGCTCTCGCGCCGTGCCGAAGCCGTAGATGTCGCCGAAGCCGATCATGCCGGGCGACGGCGCGTCGGCGATTTCGACGACGATCTCCAGCGTCGGCAGCCGCGCCGCCTTCAGCTGCCCCGGCGGGCACGACGCCAGCTCCGGCGCCAGCGCATTGACCATGCCGACATAGTCGGAGGTCTTGAAGCGCGTGGCCGTGATCAGCGCCCGGCAGCCGACCTTGTTGAGGGCGTACTCGACCTCGGTCAGGCGGTAGGCCGGGTTGATGTTGACCAGCACCAGGCCGGCCTTGGCCGTGGCGAACTGGGTGACGACCCATTCGGAATTGTTGGGCGACCAGATGCCGATGCGGTCGCCGGGCTCCAGCCCCAACGCCAGCAGTCCGGCGGCGAGGGCGTCCACCCTGGCGCCGAGCTCGGCATAGGTCCAGCGCACGCCCTGCTGGCGGACGATCAGGCCCGGCCGGTCGCCGTGGACGGCGACGGTCCGGTCGAAGTTCCGGCCGATCGTCTCCCCCAGCAGCGGGGTGTCGCACAGGCCGTTGACATAGCTGAGCACGGCTTCAGCCATGGGCTAACCTCCCGGATGCGCGCCCGTCTGCGCGGGCGTCGGTTCGAGGCGAAGGCCGCGCCCTGCGGGCGGCGGCGCGTGCCCCGGGGAAGCTTAGCCACCGATCCGCGCGGCCCGCAACAACGACGCCGCGGGACGGAAAGGCGGGACGCGCCGCGGCGGGATTCTGCCGTCAGCCCTTCTTCTTGGCGCCCGGTGCGGCGGGCACCTTGCTCAGCAGCGTCGAGGAGGACGGCGCCGCGGCGACGGCCTTCGTCGCCTTCGGCTTCTTGATCTCGCGATTGCTGCGCTTCTGTCCCTTGGCCATCCCGCTCTCCCGCGTATCCGGCCCGTCATCGGGTCGGCAGAAAGACACCTGCAGCCGGGGCATCCCGTCCGCAGACCCACGGGCATCGCACCCGTAGGCCGTTCCGCAACCGACCTGGCGTCGATGGCACCGCCCGGCGTCTCGGGCGCGTCTCCGACAGGCGATCACCATAGCGCGCTTTCGCGCTTCGCCTCCCGGAATCTTCGGGCCGGAATCTTCGGGCCGGAATCTTCGGGCCGGAATCTTCGGGCCGGAATCTTCGGGCGTAAAGCTTCGGGCCGACGATGGCACGGGCATCGTCGCGGTGGAGAGAGTATCCTTGCGGGAACAGTTCCGGCCCGAAGGCGCGCGACGGAACCGGCGCAGACGCGTTTCCGTCCAGGCGCACCGTCTTGGAGCTTCCGCTGATCACCCTCACCATCCGCCACCGCACCACCTATCGCTATCACGTGCCGGTCAGCCTCGGCCCGCACCGCCTAATGCTGCGGCCGCGCGAGAGCCGCGACCTGCACCTGCTGTCGAGCGAGATCAGGGTGACGCCCGACGCGGCGGTGACCTGGGCGCACGACGTCGCCGGCAACGCCGTGGCGACGGCGACCTTCGGCGTCATGACGGACCGGCTGATCATCGACAGCTTCACGGTGCTGGAACTGTACGCGGCGGCCTGGCCGGTGTTCCCCATCGCGGCGTCGGCGATCTCCTATCCGTTCCGCTATGCCGACGACGACTGGACCGACCTGGGCGCCATGACGGTGCAGCAATATCCGGACCCGGCCGGCCGGCTCGGCGACTGGGCGCGCGGCTTCGTGCGGAGCGACCCGACCGACACGCTGTCGCTGCTGAAGGACCTGAGCAACGGGGTCGCGGCGTGGGTGAACTATCAGAGCCGCGACGACGAGGGCACCCAGGCGCCGGTCGAGACGCTCGCCCGCGGCTGGGGCTCGTGCCGCGACTTCGCGGTTCTGTTCGCCGAGGCGGCGCGCAGCCTGGGTTTCGGCGCGCGCATCGTGTCCGGCTACCTGCACAATCCCGACCGGACGCTCGCGGGAACCGACGGGGCCGGCTCGACCCATGCCTGGGCCGAGGTCTATGTGCCCGGTGCCGGCTGGATCACCTTCGATCCGACCAACCGCAGCGTCGGCGGCTTCAATCTCATTCCGGTCGCGGTGGCCCGCCACATCGACCAGACGACGCCGGTCTCCGGCAGCTTCGTCGGCATGACGGACGCGTTCCGCGACCTGTCGGTGGAGGTCGCGGTTACCTCCTGAAGGGCCGGCGCCGTTGAAGACCCCGCGGGCAGCGCCCAATTCCCAAGGCCATCGATGACCTCCGCGCCGGGTGGCGGCGGAGCGGCGAGGAGGACGAGAATGCCGACCTATCGAAAGAGCCCCGAGGCGATCGCGAACCTGACCCCGGAACAGTTCTGGGTGACCCAGGAGAGCGGCACGGAGCGCCCAGGCACCGGCGCCTACCTGCACAACAAGGAGCCCGGCATCTACGTCGACATCGTGTCGGGTGAGCCGCTGTTCGCCTCGGCCGACAAATACGAGTCCGGCTGCGGCTGGCCGAGCTTCACCAAGCCGATCGAGCCCGCCAACATCGCCGAACTGCGCGACGTCTCGCACGGCATGGTCCGCATCGAAGTGCGCTCCAGCCATGGCGACAGCCATCTCGGCCACGTCTTCCCGGACGGCCCGCGCGACCGCGGCGGCCTGCGCTACTGCATCAACTCCGCCTCCCTGCGCTTCGTCCACCGCGACGACATGGAGGCCGAGGGCTACGGCGCCTACCTGCCGCAGGTCGAGGACATCCGCTCCGCCGGGTGACGAAGCTTTACCTAGCCCGGCCAGTGCGATAGCAGCGGTCCGTCGGCGCCGCCGACCGGGTCGGACGCCGGATAGGGGACGTGGCGGATCCGCTCCGCCGTCTCCGCGGTCGGCGCCGCCCGGCGGATGTCGCCGCGCTGCCCGGGCGGATAGGCGCCGACCATGAAGAAATCGGCGCTGGCCGCGACGCAGCGGTGGCCGGTCCCCGCCGGCAGCACCAGCACGTCGCCGGCCGCGACCGCCACCTCCGGCCCGCCGGGGCCGCCCAGCACGAGCCGCGCGGTTCCCGCGGCGCAGCCCAGCACCTCATGCGCCGCGTCGTGATAGTGGTGATAGTCGTAGACGCCGTACCGCCACTGCGGCGGCCATCCGTTCCGCGCGAACGTCTCCTCCATCCGAGAGGCGAGTTCGTCGCCGGGCGCCCCGCGAACGGCGCCCCGCCAGTGCAGGACCGGGAGGTCGGGATTGTTCGGCACCCAGCCGTTCTTCGCGAGCCGCAGTGTTTCGACGGTCGCACCGCCACCGGCGGAAGCGTTCGACCGGTCGGGGCGCTGGTCCGGGATTTCGGCCATCCTGCGTCTCCTTGGGTTCGGAAATAAGAGATCGCTGGTGGGACACGCCGGTGGCCTTCCGGGTTCCCGCTTCCCCGGCGCCAAGCCGGTCCATCGCGTACAGCGAAAGGGGCGAGCTAGCTACATGGACGAGGATACCGGAGTTCGAAGTCACCGCTGGAATTTGATCCGGGCAGCGCTGAACCGGAAGCGGATCCGTCGCATTGTGCCGGGGTGATCCCGGCAGGTGGAGAGGCGGATGACCGAAGGCGACCGGTTCGACCTGGAGCGGTTCGTGAGTGCGCAGGCGGCGAACTACGATGCGGCGCTGGCCGAGATCAGGGCCGGTGACAAGCGCAGCCACTGGATGTGGTACGTCTTTCCGCAGATCGCCGGCCTGGGCCGCAGCCCGATGGCGCGGCGCTACGCCATCGGCTCGCGCGACGAGGCGCAGGCCTATCTCGCCCACCCGCTGCTCGGCGCACGGCTGCGCGACTGCGTGGCGGCACTCGCCGACGTGCCGGATCCCGACCCGGTGCGGGTCTTCGGCGACATCGACGCGACGAAGCTGCGCTCGTCCCTGACGCTGTTCGAGGCGGCGAGCGGCGAGCCGGCGTTCGGCGACGCGCTGGACCGCTGGTTCGGCGGGCGCCGCGACGATGCGACCCTCAGGCTGCTGGACGCCGCCGACCGCGGCACCGGCGCCAGGTGACCGCCCGCCTGTAGGGCGCCCCGCCCGCCTGCCGCCGTCGGCTTCACCCGGAAAGCTGGTCGAAGCCGCACTGCCGGGGCGCCTTGTCGGGTCGCCAGCGCAGAAGCTTCGTGCCGTGGCGGAAACGGCGCCCTGTCACCTGGTCGAAGCGGACCTCGACGACCAGTTCGGGCCGCAGCGGCTCCCAGGCGCCACTGCGCTCGGTGCTCCAGCGGCTCTGGCCGCCGGGCGCCTTGCCGTCGAAGCCAGGCGGCGCGCGCAGCGCCTCCAGCCGCTCCGTGAGTTCCGCCCGCGCCTCGTTCGCGATGGTCGAGGTGAAGCCGACGTGGTCGAGTTCGCCAGCCGCGTTGTAGAGACCGAGCAGCAGCGATCCGACCTGCCGCCGGGCGGCCAGATAGCGGAAGCCGCCCACGACGCAGTCCGCGGTGCGTAGCCGCTTCACCTTGACCATCGTGCGCGCGCCGGCCTCGTAGCCGCCCTCCAGCAGCTTCGCCACGACGCCGTCCGTCGCGCCATGCCCGGACTCGCCGAGCCACGCCTTCGCCTCCGCCGCGTCGCGTGTGCAGCGCGACAGGGCCAGGTCCTCGCGATCGGCCGCGGCGACGAAATCTTCGAGAGTTCGCCGCCTCCGGCTGAGCGGCACCTCGAGCAGGCTCCGGCCGTCGGGATCGGCCAGCATGTCGAACAGGATCAGCTGCGCCGGCGTCTCTGCGGCGAGCTTGCGGACCCGGCTTTCCGCAGGATGGAGCCGCATTTGCAGCGCGTCGAAGGCCGGTCCGTCCGCGTCGGCAATGACGATCTCGCCGTCGACCACGGCGCGGCACGACGGCAGCGCGTCCAGCATCGCGACGATCTCGGGGAAGTAGCGCCCCAGCGGCTTGCCGGACTTGGCACGCAGGTCGACGGCCTCGCCGGATCTGAAGGCGAGGCAGCGGAAGCCGTCCCACTTCGGCTCGTACAGCCACGGCCCGCCCTCCTCCGGGACGATGTCGGCCGACCGTGCCTCCATCGGCTGCGTGTCGAGCGGCAGTGCGAAGGCGGGCTTCATCGCGCCTCAGGCGCCCTTCGGCCTGTCGGACCCGGCACGGGCCGGATCGACACGGTCCACATCGATCGGCTGCGCAGGCCCCGTCGTCGTGGCCGCCCCCTCTTCGCGGCTGCGCTGCGGCTCGCCGGCCGCCTTCTCCGCGTCGCGTCGGGGACCACCGGACGCCTTGTCGCTGTCGTTCTTCCGCGCGCTCATGCCGATCTCCACCGCCCTTCGGGGGAATGAACAAGAAACCGCGACAGCCGCATCGGGTTCGATCCGTCTATCCCGCCGCCGGCTCGCGGGCGGCCTCCCGGCCTGCGTGGGAGCGAGCAGCGCCAGGAAGTCCGACGCGGCCGCGAGGGGCGCATGCGGGGCCTCGTCCGTCCCGGTGCGGACCAGCCGGTCGTTGCGCCACACCATGCCCGCCTTCGCGAGCGGCCCGGCCCGGAACGGCGGCGGCTTCCCGCGGAAGGTTGCGGCGACACCCTGCGGCCCGGCGTCCAGCCGCGCGATGCGCAGGCGGCGGCACGCCAGGACCAGCCGCGCGGCGGCGACCAGGTCCTGCAGCGGCGGCGGCGACGGGCCGAAGCGGTCCGTCATTTCGTCTTCCAGCGCCTCCAGCGCCCGCTCGTCCTCCGCTCCATAGATGCGGGCGTAGAGGTTGAGGCGCACCTCGTCCTCGGGCACATGCTCCTTCGGGACGTGGCCGCCCGTGCCGATGTGCAGTTCGGGTATCCGGTCCTCGGCCGCCTCGCCGCGCGCAGCGGCGGTGGCGCGCGCGAGGAGGCGCCGGTAGAGTCCCGTGCCGATCAGCTTGATCCGGCCCGCCTGCTCCGGCCCGAACAGGTCGCCGGTGCCGCGCATCTCCATGTCGCGCTCGCTGATGGCGAAGCCCGCCGCCAGCCCGCCCGCGGCCTCCAGCGTGTGCAGGCGCTTCGCCGTGGCGGCGGCGACCTTCTGCGACGGGTCTGTCGTCAGGAACGTCGTCCCGCGCAGCGCGCCGCGCCCGACCCGGCCGCGCAGCTGGTGCAGCTGGGCGAGGCCGAACCGATCGGCCCGCCAGACGATCATCGTGTTGGCGCGCGGCACGTCCAGGCCGCTCTCGACGATGTTGGTCGCCAGCAGCACGTCGCCCTCGCCGTCGGCGAAGTCGATCATCACCTGGTCCAGGTCGGCGGCCGACAGCTTGCCGTGCGCGACGCGTAGGTCGAGTTCCGGCACCGCCGCCCGCAGCCGTCCGGCCATCGGCTCGATGTCCTCGATCCGCGGACAGACGACGAAGCTCTGGCCGCCGCGTGCCCGCTCGCGCATCAGCGCCTGGCGCACCACGCCCTCGTCGAAGGGCGTCACCACGGTCCGCACCGGCTGGCGCGCCGCCGGCGGCGTCGCCACGACGCTGACGTCCTGGAGGCCGATGAGGCTGGTCTCCAGCGTCCGCGGGATCGGCGTCGCCGTCAGCGTGAGCAGGTGCGCGCCGGCCGCCAGCCTGCGCATCTTCTCCTTCTGCGCGGCACCGAACTTGTGCTCCTCGTCGACGATCACCAGGCCGAGCGCGTCGAACCGGAGGCTCTTCGCGGCCAGCGCCTGCGTGCCGATCACCAGGCGCAGCGTGCCGTCGGCGAGTCCCGCCTTCACCCGCCGCGCCCGCGCCGGTGCGACCATCCGCGAAAGCTCCTCGACCGCGATGCCGAACGGCGCGAAGCGGCGCCGGAAGGTCTGGAGATGCTGCCGCACGAGGATCGTCGTCGGCGCCATGACCACGGCCTGCCGCCCGGCGAGCACCGTGGCGGCGGCGGCACGCAGGGCGACCTCGGTCTTGCCGAACCCGACGTCGCCGCACACCAGCCGGTCCATCGGCCGCCCTGCGGCGAGATCGGCGAGGACCGCATCGGCGGCCCGCGTCTGGTCCGGCGTCAGCGGATGGGGGAAACGCCCGGCGAACCGCGCGAAGACGCGCGGCGGCGGCACCAGCGCCGGCGCGCGCCTGCCGCCGCGCGCCTTCGCCAGCGCCGTCAGCCGTTCCGCCGTGGCCGCGATATCGGCTTCCACGGCGGCGCGGCGCCGCTTCCAGCTTTCGCTCTCCGGCTTGTCCAGGCTGACGGTTTCCGCGTCGGCGCCATGCCGCCAGAGCGCCCCCGCCTCGTGGACGGGCAGCATGACGATCGCGTCATCGGCGTAGCGGAGCCGGATCAGTTCGCAACTCCCCTCGCCGTCGGGGGTGGCGACCGTTTCCAGCCCTTCGAGCAGGCCGACACCCTGCTCCAGGTGAACCACCGCATCGCCGACCCTCAGCCCATCCGCATCGAACGGGAGGCGCTCCGGCAGGTCGTCCGCGGCGCCGGCATCCACGATGCCGAACACTTCGACGGGGGTGATCACCACGGCATCGGCTTCGGGATCGGCGAAGCCCTCCGGCACGGGCGCCGCCATGCTCAGCAGCGTGCCGGGCGCGGCGCCGGCGACCGCGCGCCAGTCGGCGACACGTTCCGGCGTCCGTTTCGTGGCTTTTTCCGCCTGCCGCTCCAGCCGGCGCAGGAGTCGCGGCGACGACGCCGCCAGGACCGGCTTCCGGCCTTCATCGATCTGCCGATCAAGGAACGGCCCGAAGCCCTCCTCGCCCGCGCCGGCCGCGGCGAAGTGCGGCACTCGTTCCGCCGGCGGCTGGTCCGCGTGCAGTGCCGCCGCGTCGCACCCCTGTTCCTTAAGACCGGCCTGCCATTCGGCCGCGGTAAGGTACAGCCGCTCCGGCGCGACCGGCCGCCGCCGGTCCGCCGCCTCCGAGCGCAGGTCCATGCGCAGGCGGAAGCCCTCCTCGACCTGTTCCAGGAAGGTCTCCGCCCTCTCCCGCGCCGCCGGCTCCGCCACCAGCAGGGCGCCGGGCACATAGTCGAACAGGGTTTGCAGCGTCGCGTAGTATTCGGGCAGCCACTGCACGTCGCGCCGCTGCGGGATCTCGTCATCCGTCGCGACGATCTCCGACGCGGGATCCACTTCCAGCAGCTCGGCCTCGGCAACGGAGCGCTGCGTCGCCGGGTCGTAGGAGCGGATGCCGGCGATCCTGCCGTCTTCGTCGAACTCGACGCGGCACGGCCGCGGGGCCGCCGCCGGGAAAAGGTCGAGGACGCGGCCGCGGAAGGCGAACTCGCCGGGCTCGTCGACGCAATCGTCATGCACGTAGCCGCGGCGGACGAGGTGCCGCTCGACGGCCTCCGTGTCCAACACGTCGCCCAACCGGAATTCCAGATGGGCCGAGCGCCAGACCGCCTGCGGCGGAACCCGCTGAAGGACCGCCGCCGGCGTCGTCACCACCAGGTCGGGCGGGTTGGTCCGGTCGGCGAGCCAGCGCAGCGTGCCCGCGCGCACGCCCATCACCCCGGACGAGGGCGGCGTCCCGTCGAACGGCAGGCAATCCCACGCCGGCAGCGGCGCCACCTTCAGGTCGGGGGCGAACGCCGCCAGGATCGCGCGCAGGTCGCCCGCCCGCCGGCTGTGCCGCGCAACCGCGACGATCGGGCCGGCGCGCCGTTCCGCCGCCAGCCGCAGGAGTGCGGCAGCCCACGCGCCGACCGGCTGTTCCGGGGGCGCGTCCCCGCGCTCGTTCCCGCGCTCATCCATTGCCGCGTCAGCGCGCGAAGCGGCGTCGTGCGGGTTGTCGGTGTGGTCCAGCATCGGCGCGTCCTGGCCGGCGGCAGATGCCGGCCGCCACAAACGCCGGCGGCGCGGAATCTATCCCGGCACCGTTGATGCGGCCGCGAGACGAGAAGCCGGGGGGACGAGAAGCCGGGCGACGAAAAGCGATGTTCAGGATGATGGTGCGGGCGGTCGGACTCGAACCGACACTCCTTGCGGAACCGGATTTTGAGTCCGGCGCGTCTACCAATTCCACCACGCCCGCACGGCGCAAACCCGGTGCATTCCGCCCCAGGGGTAGCTCTGCATCCCTAATATTGCACATGCCGCGGAAATGCCAGACGGGCGGCGCGGGTGTTCGGCCTACGAACCGTAACGGCTCGACCCGTACCTCGGTCAGTCTTCCGGCGAGGCGCGCGGGACCGGCGGATCTTCCCGCTGAGCGGCCCAGGTCAGCAAGGCGTCGAGCGCGGGACACAGCGCCTGCCCCCAGTCGGTCAGGCAGTATTCGACCTTGGGCGGGACCTGATGATGGACGATCCGGCGCACGATGCCGTCCTTTTCCATCTGCCGGAGTTGCTGGATCAGCATCTTCTGGGACACGGCGGGTATGGCGCGCTCGAGGTCAGAGAAGCGCATGACGTTTCCGCCGAAGAGATGAAACAGGATCACCAGCTTCCATCGACCTTCGAGCAGGCCGAGCGCCTGCTCCACACCCTGGGCAGCGGTCTCGCGGGTGTATTCGCGTCCCATACTTTTTGGTGAGTACCTTACTTTTCGGTGGGTTCTTGCGATTTTCGCAAGTTAGGTCGATCTCAGCGGGGACGCAAGACGAGCCGGAGACCCCAATGACCATCCCGATGCCTGCCCCCATCGCCGCCTATTTCGCCGCCGACGCGAAGGACGGTGCAGCGATCGCCCGTTGCTTCGCGCCCGACGCCGTCGTCAGCGACGAAAGGAACACCCACGTCGGCCGGGAAGCCATAGCGCGATGGGCGTTCGAAGCGGCCACGAAGTACGATTTTGTGAGCGAGCCGATCGGTACAGCGCAGGATGACGCCCTGGTCGTGGTGACCAGCCGCGTCACCGGCACCTTCCCCGGCAGCCCGATCGACCTGCGCTACAACTTTACCGTCGACGGCGACGTGATCGCACGGCTGGAGATCGCGCCATGAGCGTCGCCCCGCAACGCGACCTCAGATTGTAACGTCCGACAGCCGGCCGTCATCCCCCCGCCGCGGCTCGCTCCAGGGTGGCGACGTCGAGTTTGACCATGGTCTGCATCGCCTGGAACACGCGGGCCGAAAGCGCTGGGTCCGGGTCGGCGAGGAGGCGGGGCAGCGCTTCGGGGACGATCTGCCACGGCACGCCCCAGCGGTCGCGCAGCCAGCCGCAGGCGACTTCCTGGCCACCGTTCGCCGTCAGCGCCGCCCAGAGCCGGTCGACCTCCGCCTGATCCGCGCACGACACCGAGATCGAGGCGGCGGTGCCGTAGTCGGCGGCGTTGCCGCCGTTGAGCGCCTGATACTGCTGCCCGTCCAGGGTGAACGTGATCAGGATGACCTCCCCGGCCTGTCCGCCGGGCCACGGGCCGGGCGAGCGCAGGACGTACTCGATCCCCGAGCCGGGGATCAGGGAGGTGTAGTGGCGGACGGCTTCCTCGGCGTCCGTCGCGAACCAGAGACAGGTGCTGATCTTCGACATGTGACTCCTCATGTCCGAACAGGCAGTCGGCGCCGTCCCCGCCATCGGTGCCGTGCGGGAGAGTGCCCGTCCCGCCTGCCGCGCTCAAGGGCGTCCGCCGGCCGGATCGTCCTGCACGGACGATCCGGATGCTCACAGATCGGCCGATTTGCGGTAAGCATTACGGCGAGGAGGTCCCGCCATGCTGATCCTGAATACCGACCCCGCCTATCGCCACGCGCTCGACCCCGCCGATGCGGCGACGCTGGGGGCCGAGGCGGCAGCGGCGGCGCTGGAGGTGGTGGCGCTGCGCCCTGAGTATCGGCCAACGCCGCTGCACGCTCTGCCGGGCCTGGCGCGCGAACTGGGCGTCGCCGCCGTGCATGTGAAGGACGAGGGCCATCGCCTGGGCCTCGGCAGCTTCAAGGCGCTGGGCGGCGCCTATGCGGTGATCCGGATCGTGCAGGAAGAGGCCGGGCGGGTGCTCGGCCGAAGGGTCGAGGCCGCCGACCTGCAGTCGCCCGACGTGCGCACGGTGGCGGCGGGCCTCACCTTCTGCTGTGCCACGGACGGCAATCACGGGCGCTCGGTGGCGCAGGGCGCGCAGCTGGTCGGCGCCAAGGCGGTCATCTTCGTTCATGCGCGCGTCACTGAAGACCGCGTGGCGGCCATCGCCCGCTACGGCGCGGAGATGGTGCGGGTCGACGGCACCTACGACGATTCGGTGGAGGAGGCTGCGCGCGTCGCCGGGCGGCGGGGCTGGACGCTGGTGTCCGACACGTCGTGGCCGGGCTACGAACGGGTGCCGGGACTGGTGATGCAGGGCTACACCGTCCTGGTGCACGAGGCGCTGGCGGCGATGCGGGAGCCGCCCAGCCATGTGTTCGTGCAGGCCGGCGTCGGCGGCATCGCGGCCGCGGCGGCGGCGCACATGGCGCTCGTCCTGGGCGACCGCCGCCCGGTCTTCACCGTCGTCGAGCCGGAGCGGGCGGCCTGCATCTTCGCCTGCGCGCGCGACGGCGGCATGGCCAAGATCGCGCACGGCGAGCCGACGGTGATGGCGATGCTGGAATGCTACGAGCCGTCGCTGGTCGCGTGGCGGGTGCTGTCGCGCGTCGCCGACGCCTTCATGACGGTGACCGACGACGAGGCCGTGGCGGTGATGAACCGGCTGGCGCGGCCGGCCGCGGGCGACCCCGCGATCGTCGCCGGCGAGAGCGGCGGGGCTGGACTGGCAGGGCTGATCGCAGCGGCGGGCGACCCTGCCGCGCGCGCGGCGATCGGGCTGGATGAAGGGTCGCGGGTGCTGGTGGTGAACACGGAGGGTGCCACGGACGCCGGGCGCTACCGCGAACTCGTCGGGATGGATCCGGCCGCGGTGGGGTGAGGTCGCGCGGCGGTCCGTGCTTCAAGACGCCGCCTGCGGCGGCTCCTCAGCATGAGGTTTCCTCTATTTCCGGAAAAAAACCTCGTCCTGAGGAGCGTGCGCAGCACGCGTCTCGAAGGATGCCGTAGGGCCGAACTCACCCCCCGGCGATCTTCGGGATCAGGTGGATCTCGCTGTTGGGCGGGATCGGCTCCATCAGCGTGTCCTGGCAGATCACGCCGTCGATGGCGACCGCCATGCTTTCCTCGACCTGGTTGCCCAGGCCGGGAAAGCGGCGGTCGAGTTCGCGGACGAGGCGGCCGACCGTGTCCGCCTTCACCTCGAATTCGGTCTCGCCACCGGTGAGGTGGCGGGCGACCGAGCCCGAGACGAAGACACGGGCCATCGGCCCTACTCCGCCGCCATCGGCAGTTCGCCGGCGTCGAGGGCGGCACGGATCTTCGGCGGCGACATCGGCAGGTCGTGCATGCGCACGCCGATGGCGTCGCGGATGGCGTTCGCCACCGCCGCCATGGGCGGCACGATCGGCACCTCGCCGACGCCCTTGGCGCCGAAGGGATGGCGCGGGTTCGGCACCTCGATCATGACCGCGTCGATCATCGGCAGGTCGGACGCGACCGGCACGCGATAGTCGAGGAAGCCGGGATTCTCCAGCAGGCCCTTGGCGTTGTAGATGTACTCCTCGTTCAGCGCCCAGCCGACGCCCTGGGTGACGCCGCCCTGGATCTGCCCCTCCACATAGGTCGGGTGGATCGCCCGGCCGACGTCCTGCACCGCCGTGTAGCGCAGGATGGTGACGTGCCCGGTCTCGCGGTCGACCTCGACGTCGCAGACATGCGTCGCGTAGCCGGGGCCGGCGCCCTGGGCGTTGACCGAGACCTCGGCCGTGATCGGCCCGCCGGTACGCCCGGACTTGGACGCGATCTCGGCGAGCGGCAGCGGCTCGAACTCTCCGGCGTTCGGGCCGGCCGGATAGGCCGTGCCGTCGCACCACTCCACCGCCTCGGCGCTGATGTCCCAGAGGGCAGCGGCACGGGCCTTCAGCTGCTCGACCACCTTCTCCGCGGCCTGGCTGACCGCCATGCCGGTGGCGAAGGTGACGCGGCTGCCGCCGGTCAGGAAGGAGTAGCCGATCGACGCGGTGTCGCCGACGATCGGCCGCACCCGTTCGACCGGTATGCCGAGCACCTCGGCCGCCATCATCGCCATCGAGGCGCGGCTGCCGCCGATGTCGGGGTTGCCCGACACGACGACGACCGTGCCGTCCTCGTTGACGTGGACGGCGCCGCTCGACTCGCCGCCGATGTTGAACCAGAAGCCGCAGGCGACGCCGCGGCCCTGGTTCGGGCCGAGCTTCACCTGCATGTTCGGATGGTTCTTCGCCGCTTCCAGCGTCTCGACGAAGCCGATGTCCTTCAGGGTCGGCCCGTAGGCCGCCTTGGTCCCGTCCTTCGCCGCGTTCTTCTCGCGCAGCGCGATGGGATCCATGTTCAGTGCGCGCGCCAGATCGTCCACCGCGCTCTCGACGCCGAAGGCCGAGATCGGCGCGCCGGGCGCCCGGTAGGCCGCGACCTTGGGCCGGTTGCTGACCACGTCGAAGCCGACGACCTTGACGTTCTCCAGGTCGTAGCAGGCGAAGGCGGTCATCGCCGCCGGCTGGACCGGCGACCCGGGGAAGGCGCCGGCCTGGAACTTCAGCAGACATTCGGCCGCCACGATGCGGCCGTCCCTGGTGGCGCCCAGCTTGATCTCGACGACACCGCCGGAGGTCGGGCCGGTGGCGCGGAACACGTCCTCACGGCTCATCACCATGCGGACGGGCCGGCCGGACTTGCGCGACAAAGCCAGCGCCAGCGGCTCGAGATAGACGAGCGTCTTGCCGCCGAACCCGCCGCCGATCTCGGCCGGCATGACACGAATGTCGGACAGTTCCATGCCGAGCAGCTTGGCGCAGTAGGCGCGGACCATGAACTGGCCCTGGCTGGAGCACCAGACCTGGGCCTGGCCGTCGCCGCTGACCGACGCGACGCAGGCGTGCGGCTCGATATAGGCCTGGTGCACCGGCTTGGTGGTGTAGCGGCCCTCGACGATCACCTCTGCCGTCTTCATGGCGGCGTCGACGTCGCCCAGGATGAATTCCACCCGCTTGGCCACGTTCGACGGCTTCTCCGGCTTCGGCGAGACGCCGGCCGTGAAGACGTCGTCGTGCAGCAGCGGGGCGCCGTCCGCCATCGCTTCCTCGACGTCGATGACGTGCGGCAGAACCTCGTATTCGACCTCGATCAGCGCCGCCGCCTGGGCGGCGATCGCGGTCGAGGTCGCGGCCACCGCGGCGACCGCGTGGCCCTCGTACAGCACCTTGTCGCGCGCCATGCAGTTCCGCGAGAGGTCGCGGAAGTTCATCGGCCCCTCGCCGACGAAGGCTTCCTCCGAGGCGATCTCGGGGAAGTCCTTCGCCGTGACGACCGCCTTCACGCCGGGCAGGGCCTCGGCCTTGGACGTGTCGATCGAGAGGATGCGCGCATGGGCGTGCGGGCTGCGCTTGATGGCGCCAGTCAGCATGCCCGGGAGGCTCATGTCGGCGCCGAAACTGGCGCGCCCGGTGACCTTGTCCGCACCGTCCGGACGGATCGGGCGGGTACCTACGACCTTGAGCTTCTTGGGATCGCTGACGTGGTTCATCATGCCCTCGCTTGGCTCGGTGTTTCGCCGCGCAGCTCCGCGGCCGCCCCCATCACGGCCTTGATGACCTTGTCGTAGCCGGTGCAGCGGCAGAGGTTGCCGGCCAGCCAGTAGCGCGCCTCGGTCTCGGTCGGGTTCGGATGGTTGTCGAGCAGCGACTTTGCCGCGACGAGCAGCCCCGGCGTGCAGAAGCCGCACTGCAGCGCGCCTTCCTGGAGGAAATGCTGCTGCAGCGGGTGCAGCTTCTCACCCTGCGCCATGCCCTCGATCGTGCCGATCGAATGGCCCTCGGCCTCGGCTGCCAGCATCAGGCAGGAGCAGACGATGCGGTCGTCGACCGTCACGGTGCAGGCGCCGCAGTCGCCCGAGCTGCAGCCTTCCTTGCTGCCGGTCAGGCCGAGCTCGTCGCGCAGGACGTCGAGCAGGGTCTGGTGCGGCTCGCACAGGAACTCGGTCGGCTCGCCGTTGATGGTGGTGGTGACATGCGTTTTAGCCATTTAGCGCTCCCCTGCGCGCTTGAATGCGATCGCGGCCGCGCGGCGTGCGAGGACGCCCGCGACCTTGGTGCGGTATTCGATGGTGCCGCGCTTGTCGTCGATCGGCTTGCACGCCGCGCGTGCCGCCGCGTCGAGCTTCTCGAGCGCCGCGTCGTCGAGCTTGCTGCCGATCAGGGCCTTCGCCGCGTCCGGCACGATGACCGCCGTCGGCGCCACGGCGCCCAGGACGACCATGGCGTCGGTGCAGACGCCGTTGCCGTCCAGCGTCACGTTGACGGCCGCGCCGACGACGGCGATGTCCATCTCGGTGCGCGGAATGAAGCGCAGATAGGCGTCGGCCGCATGGGCCGGCCGCTTCGGCAGCTTGAAGGCGATGATCATTTCGTCGCGCGCCAGCGACGTCTTGCCGGGCCCGACGGCGATGGTCTCGACCGGCGCCTCGCGCTGGCCCTTCGACCCGGCGATGACGCAGGTTGCCCGCGCGGCAATGAGCGCCGGCACGCTGTCCGCCGCCGGCGAGGCGTTGCACAGGTTGCCGACCAGGCTGGCCCGGCCCTGCACCTGGGTCGAGCCGATCAGCTCCATGCCCTCGACGACGCCCGGCCACGCCTGCTTCAGCGCTTCGTGCTCGTCGAGAATCGCCCCCGACGTCGCGGCGCCGATGACGAAGCCGCCATTCTCTTCCTTGATCCCGATCAGCCCCGGGATCCGCTTCGTGTCGACGATCAGATCGGGACGCACGCGGCCCGATCGCAACTGAACGAGAAGGTCGGTCCCGCCGGACAGCAGCTTCGCCGTCCCGGTCGCCCCCGCCAACGCCGCCACGGCCTCGTCAACCGTCGCGGGCGCTACATATCGCAATCCGTCCATATCCATCCCTGGCTTCGTTGGCTGGGCACTGGACGCGGCCGAGGCCCCGTCGGCGCCCCTGTTGCTGGGTTGGCTCTTCCATCCCCGCGTCTAAGCTTACGTGCTCGCCGGCCCGCGCGCTACCGGGTCCCGAAATGTTTCCGTACCCGGCCGCGAACACGGCAGCGAGCCGCGGAAATCAGCGCACCGGTACGGCCGTCGTGTACTTGATCGTCTCCATTGCGAAGCGCGAGGTGACGTTCGTCAGGTGCAACCCTGCGATGAGCTTCTTGTAGAAGCGGTCGTAGGCGGCGATGTCCGGCACGACGACGCGCAGCATGTAGTCGACGTCGCCGGCCATCCGGTAGAACTCCACCACCTCGGGCATGGCGCTGACCGCCTCGGCGAACCGTTCCAGCCACTCGCCCGAATGCTCGCCCGTGCTGACGCTGACGAAGACGGTGACGCCGCTGCCGACGCTGGCCGGGTCGAGCAGCGCCACGCGCTTCAGGATCACCCCCTGCTTCTCCAGCTTCTGGATGCGCTTCCAGCAGGGCGTCGGCGACAGGCCGACGCGCCCGGCGATCTCGGCCAGCGACAGGCTCGCGTCCTCCTGGATGGCGCGCAGGATCTTGCGGTCGATGTCGTCCATCTCTCCGGGCCCCTTCCCGTAGCGGAAACCGGCCGTCCGATGCGGCCGATCCAGAAATTTTATGCTTTCTACTCCACCCATATTGCCCAAGTGAGCAAAATATTTCTACATCATTGGCATTCGAACCCGCTCATGGCATCCCGATGATCCCGATTGCCCTCGATCCGGCCCACCTCTCGATCGCGCTCGTCGGGCGCGGCGACCTCGCCGTGCGGCGCTTCGGCTCGCTGCGGGCGGGGGGCGCCACCGCGACGACCATCTATTCGGACGCGCCGCGCCCGCTGCTGGTCCAGGCGGCGGGCGACCGGCTGGTGCGGCGGCTGCCGTCCGACGCGGACCTGGCCTCAATCAGCCTGCTCTGGATCGCCGACCTGCCGCCCGACGCCGCCCGTGACCTCGCAGTCAGGGCGCGCGCGGCGAAGGTGCTGGTCAACGTCGAGGACGATCGGCCGAACTGCGACTTCCACAACGTCGCCCAGGTGCGCCGCGGCGATCTTCTGCTGACCGCCTCGACCAACGGCGCCAGCCCCGGCCTGGCGTCGATGGTGCGCGAGCAACTGGAACGGACCTACACCGCCGACTGGGCCGAGCGCCTGGAGCGGCTGCGCGGCCGGCGCGCCGACTGGCGCGCCGAGGGCCGCACGATGGACGAGGTCGGCCGCCGCACGCGGGCCGCCGTCGCCGAGGAGGGCTGGCTGCCATGAGCACCCCAGCTTCCGGCATCGGGAGTCGCGATTTCGAACCCGGCACCGTCTGGCTGGTCGGTGCCGGACCGGGCGATCCCGGCCTGCTGACGCTGCACGCCCTGCGGGCGCTGGAGGCGGCGGACGTCATCCTGCACGACGCCCTGGTCTCGCCGGAGATCCTGGCGCTGGCGCGGCCGGCCGCGCAGCTGGAGGCGGTCGGCAAGCGCGCCGGGCGGCCGAGTGCCGCGCAGCTCCGCATCAACGCGCGGCTGATCGTCCTGGCGCGGCAGGGGCTGCGCGTCGTCCGGCTGAAGGGCGGCGACCCGATGCTGTTCGGCCGCGGCGGCGAGGAGGCGCTGGCGCTCGCCGCCGCCGGCATCGCCTTCCGCATCGTGCCCGGCGTCAGCGCCGGCATCGGCGGCCTCGCCGCGGCGGCGCTGCCGGCGACGCACCGCGGCATCGGCCGGTCGGTCGCCTTCGCGACGGGCCACGCCACCGCCGAGGGCGATCCGGACTGGCCGGCCATGGCGCACGCCGCCGACACGCTGGTCCTCTACATGGCGCGCAGCCGGATGGCCGGCATTGCCGCCGGACTGATGGCGGGCGGCCGGGCGGCGGGCGAGCCCGTCGCCTTCGTCACCGACGCCACCACGCCGCGCCAGCGGGTGCGAATCACCACCCTCGCCAATGCCGGCGCGGTCGCCGCCGCGATTCCACCCGAGGCCGCCACCCTGGTCGTCGTCGGCCGCGTCGTCGCGCTACGCGACGCGCTCGTGCCGTGGCTGCAGACGCCGCCGGCCGGACGCGTCCCGGTCGCCATTCCGGTCTCGGGCACCGCCTAGAAGGAAGACGCATGTCCGCCGCCCCCCTCCTCCCCGCGAGCGCGCCCTTCGCCGCCGACGAGATCGACGCGCTGAACGGCGTCATCGCCCGCTCGAACCCCGAGCAGCGCAGCTGGCTGAGCGGCTTCCTCGCCGGCCTGCAGGCCGCGGGGCGGCCGGCGGCGGCCAGCACCCCGGCGCCGGCGGCACGACAGCCGCTCACGATCCTCTACGGCACCGAATCGGGCAATTCGGAAGCGGTGGCCGACGCGGCGAAGCGCGCCGCCGGCCGGGTCGGCTTCGCCGCGCGGCTGGTCGACATGGCGGACGCCGAGTTGGCATCGCTGAAGGATGCGGGCGCGCTGATGGTGGTCGCCAGCACCTGGGGCGAGGGCGAGCCGCCGCAGCGCGCCGCGGCCCTGTACGACGCGCTGCTGGCCGACGACGCGCCGCGGCTCGACGGGCTGCGCTTCTCGGTGCTGGCGCTCGGCGATCGCGCCTATGCGCAGTTCTGCGAGGTCGGCCGCCGCATCGACGAACGGCTGGCGGAACTGGGGGCCGAGCGGGTGGCGGCGCGCGTCGACTGCGACCTGGACTACGAGGCGCCCGCCGAAGCCTGGACGCAGCAGGCACTCCGGGCGCTGCGTTGCGACGACGGCGCGGGTGCTGCCGTCATCCACGTCGATTTCGCCCATGCGCCGCCCGCCGAGATACTGGCCGCCGACGCCCCGGCCTGGAGCCGCAGCCGCCCCTTCGAGGCCGAGATTACCGAGGCGGTGAACCTCAACGGCTCCGGCTCGAGCAAGCAGACGATCCATCTGGAACTGTCGCTCGCCGGCTCCGGCATCCGGTACGAACCGGGCGACGCCCTCGCCGTCGTGCCGGAGAACGACCCCGCCACCGTCGAGGCGGTGATGGAGGCGGTCGGCCTGGGCGGCGACGACGGCCTGCGCGCCACGCTGCTGGCCGCGCACGACGTCACCACCCTCACCCGCCCGGTGGTCGAGGGCTACGCCGCGCTCACCGGCGACGCGACCATTGACGGCCTCGCCGACGAGGCCCGCTTCCGCACCTATGCCGAAGGCCGGCAGGTTCTCGACCTGCTGGCCGAGCGTCCGCACCGGCTGACCGCGGACCAGCTGCGCGGCCTGCTGCGGCCGCTGCCGGCGCGCTCCTACTCGATCGCCTCGAGCCTGAAGCTGGCGCCCGACGAGGCGCACCTGCTGGTGGCGCCCGTGCGCTGGCGCAGCCACGCGCGTGACCGCCTCGGCGTCGCCTCGACCTTCCTCGCCGACCGCCGCCAGCCGGGCGACGTGGCACGCGTCTTCCTGAAGCCGAACCGGCACTTCCGCCTGCCGGCCGACCCGGCGACGCCGATCGTCATGATCGGCCCCGGCACCGGCGTAGCGCCGTTCCGCGCCTTCCTGCAGGAGCGCGAGGCCGTGGGCGCCCGGGGCCGCAGCTGGCTGTTCTTCGGCGACCGCACCTTCACCCACGACTTCCTCTACCAGCTCGACTGGCAGGCCTGGCTGAAGGAGGGCGTGCTGAGCCGCATGGACGTCGCCTTCTCGCGCGACCAGCCGGCGAAGCTCTATGTCCAGCACCGCCTGTGGGAGCGCCGCGCCGAACTCTGGGCGTGGATCCAGGATGGCGCACGCCTCTACGTCTGCGGCGACGAGAAGCAGATGGCGAAGGACGTCGACGCCATGCTCCGCCGCATCGCCGCCGACCGGGGCGGCCTGCGCGAGGACGCCGCCGCGGACTTTGTCGCCGCCCTCGCCCGCGACGGCCGCTATCTCCGCGACGTCTATTGAAACCCATCGGGAACACCGACATGCCCGACCATTCGCCCGCCACCCTCTCGCCGAACGAGCGCATCAAGGGGGCCAGCCGCCACCTGCGCGGCACCATCGCCGACGGCCTCGCGAACGCCGTCACCGGCGCGCTCGCCGACGACGACACGCAGCTCACCAAGTTCCACGGCATCTATCAGCAGGACGACCGCGACCTGCGCCCGGAACGGCGCCGGAAGAAGCTGGAGCCCGCCTATTCCTTCATGGCGCGCGTTCGCATTCCGGGCGGCGTGCTGAATGCGGCGCAGTGGCTGACGCTCGACCGGATCGCCGACGCGCAGGCCAATGGCACGATCCGCCTGACGACGCGCCAGGCGGTGCAGTTCCACGGCATCATCAAGAGCAACCTGCGCAATGCGATCCGGGACATCGACGCCGGCCTGCTCGACACGATCGCCGCCTGCGGCGACGTCAACCGCAACGTCATGTGCAGCGCCGACCCGCGCGCCAGCGGCGCGCATGCGGCGGCCCTGGACCTGGCACGGGCACTGAGCACCCACCTGACGCCGCAGACCGGGGCCTATCGCGAGATCTGGCTGGACGGCGAGAAGGTCGAGGGCGGCGAGCCGGAGGTCGAGCCGGTCTACGGCGCCACCTACCTGCCGCGCAAGTTCAAGACCGTGGTCGCCGTGCCGCCGGACAACGACGTCGACGTCTACGCGCACGACCTGGGCTTCATCGCGATCGTCGAAGAGGGCGCAAAAGGGGAGGATGGCGCGGTCGCCGGCTGGAACGTCATGGTCGGCGGCGGCATGGGCATGACCCACGGCGAGCCGCGCACCTTCCCGCGCACCGCCGACCTGCTGGGCTTCTGCACGACCGACCGCGCCGTCGCCCTCGCCGAGGCCATCGTCACCGTGCAGCGCGACTGGGGCGACCGGTCCGACCGCAAGCAGGCGCGGCTGAAATACACGATCGAGCGGCACGGCCTGGACACCTTCCGCGTCGAGGTCGAGCGCCGCGCCGGCTTCGCCCTCGAGGCGCCGCGACCCTTCGCCTTCGACCGGACGGGCGACCGCTACGGCTGGGCGAAGGCCGCCGGCGGCGACTGGAACCTGACGCTCTTCGTCGAGAACGGCCGGGTCGCCGACCGGCCAGGCTACGCGCTGCGCAGCGCGCTGCGGATCATCGCCGAGAAGCAGTTGAACGCCCGGCGCGGCGCCGACTTCCGCATCACGCCGAACCAGAGCCTGATGATCTGCGGTCTGACGCACCGGGCCAGGGCCGTGGTCGAGGCTACCTTGCGCGCACACGGCGTGGGCAACGTGCACAGCGGCCTGCGCCGCAACGCCGTCGCCTGCGTGGCCCTGCCGACCTGCGGCCTCGCCCTGGCGGAGAGCGAGCGCTACCTGCCGTCGCTGGTCGACGCGCTCGACGCGGTGATCGAGGACGCCGGCCTGCGCGAGGATGAGATCGTCATCCGCATGAGCGGCTGCCCGAACGGCTGCTCGCGGCCGTATCTGGCCGAGATCGGGCTCGTCGGGCGGGCGCCCGGCACCTATCACCTCTATCTCGGCGCCGCCTTCGACGGCTCGCGGCTGAACCGGCTCTATCGCCGTGATCTCGACCATGACGGGATCCTGGCGGCCCTGACGCCGCTGATCCGGGCCTATGCCGCCGACCGCCTGCCCGGCGAGCGCTTCGGCGACTTCGTCATCCGCACCGGCCACGTCGCGCCGACGCTCTCTGGCCGGACCTTCCACGACGACCCGTCCGCAGCGGAGCCCGCCGCATGACCGCCCTCGCATCCATCGCAGCCGTGCCGCAGCCCGAACCCTTCTCCGGGGCGGGATTCACCGTGCTGCCGCGCCTGTTCGCGCGCGAGGAGATCGGCTGGCTCGCCGACGAGGCGCGGGCGATCGGCCTGCTGCACGGCCGGCACGCCGACGGCACCCTGTCGCCGGAGGCGCCGCGCGGCACCGTCTTCGGCCCGCACCGCCACCAGCGAAGCTTCCTCGACCTGGCGCTGCATCCGCGGCTGACGGCGCGCGCCGGGTTCGGCGCCGCGGTCCGTCTGCACCAGACGCGCCTCTGGCCGGGCGGCCGCCGCCCGGTGCCGGCGGGCGCCTGGTGCGACGGCGAGCCCTGGCAGCGCCTCGACGGGCTGGACCCGGCGGGCGCCATCACCGCCATCGTGTTCCTGGAGGATGCCGGACCGGGTGCCGGGCTGTTCGTGTGGGCCGAGGGCACGGCGCCGCGCGACCGGGCGGCGGAGACGGCGGCCGTTCCGGCCTCGCCGATGCTGCTCTCGCCGCCCGCGGGGTCGGTGGTGCTGATCCGGCCGACGCTGTTCCATGCGGCGGCCGACGGCGCGGCGCACCCGGCGCCGTCGCTGTTCTTTGCGGGGCTGGTCCCGGACGAGCCGCCGCGCCCGCTCGGCCGCCGGCGAGCGCCCTTCGTCATCGAACTGCCCGTGGCGTCCCCGCGCGCCGACGACTGCCTGTGGCCGACGCCCTATTTCGTCGCCGGCTGACCCAAAGCCCGCCTTATGCCGCGCATAACGAGCATAAGATTCCGTTCTGATGCCGACCGCCGCATCATCCGCCTCGCACCACAGACGAGGCCTCTTCGATGAACGCCGTTACCGACATCGCCGAGATCGTGCTCCGCCCGAGCACGCCAGCGGACATCGCGGCGATCACCGCGATCTACGGCCGCGAGGTGCGGGAGGGCCGGAGTTCGTTCGAACTGGACGCGCCCGACGAAGCCGAGATGGCGGCGCGGCGCGAGCGCCTGGTGTCGGCGGGCTATCCCTATCTGGTCGCCACCGTGGGCGGCGTGGTCGCCGGCTACGCCTATGCCGGCGCCTACCGGCCGCGCCCCGCCTATGCGGGCACGGTCGAGAATTCCATCTACGTGCACCGCGCCTTCCACGGCCGCGGCATCGGCCGCCTGCTGCTGCGCCGCCTGATCGCCGAGGCCGAAGCCGGCGGCTTCCGCCAGATGGTGGCGGTCATCGGCGATTCCGCCAACCGCGCCTCCATCGCGCTCCACGTCAGCCAGGGCTTCGAGCCGGTCGGCACGCTGCGCTCGGTCGGCTGGAAACACGGCGTCTGGCTCGACTCGGTCCTGATGCAGCGCCCCCTCGGCCCCGGCGACACCGCGCCGCGCTGACCGGCTTCAAACCCCGCCCCCACCGCCTATATCCCTGCCATCGCCGCCTCCGTGAGGACGACCTCACCCGCGTCAAAGGGGGCATCGGCGGGGACGGCCCTGCCTTCGGACATCGGGGTCCGCAATGGCATGGATTCTCCTCTTCGTCGCCGGCCTGTTGGAAATCGGCTGGGCGATCGGCCTCAAATACACAGATGGCTTTACCCGCCTCGTTCCCACCCTCGCCACGCTGACGGCGATGGTCGTCAGCATCGGCCTGCTCGGCCTGGCGCTGAAGAGCCTGCCGGTCGGCACCGCCTATGCGGTCTGGACAGGGATCGGCACGGTGGGGACGGCGATCCTGGGGATCGTCCTCTACGGCGAGCCGGCCGACGCCCTGCGGCTCGCCTGCATCGCCCTGATCGTCGCGGGCATCGCCGGCCTGAAGCTGCTCACCCCATAGCCGGGGCCAGCGCCTTCAGCGCCTCGACCACTTCGCGCAGGCCGCGGTGCAGGACCTTGTCCCGGCGCAGCACGAGGCCGAGCTGGCGGCTGAGCGGCGGGTCGAGGGGCCGCACGGCGAGGCCCCTCTCGCCCGCCGGCACCGCCATGCCCGGCAGCACGCCGCAGCCGAGGCCGGCACCGACCAGCTGCTTGATCGCCTCGACGTTGCCGAGTTCCATCACCGCCGCGATCGACACCCCGGCCTGGGCCGACCAGAGATCGACGAGGCGCCGGGTGTGCGCGCCCGGCTCGTAGAGGACGACGGGCCGCCGCGCCAGCCAGTGGGCGTCGACGGTGTCGGGCAGGTCGGCGGCGTCGTCGGCGGCGGTGAAGGCGACGAAGGGGTCGTCGAGCAGCGGCGTCACGTCGAAGATCCGCCCCGGCGTCGGCAGGGTGAGAAGGCCGACATCGATGCGGTTCTCCTCCACCGCGCGGGCGAGGTCCGGCGTGTTGCCGGTGACGACGACGATCTGCAGCGACGGGAAGGCCGCGCGCAGGCGGCGCAGCAGAGGCGGCAGCAGGTAGGTGCAGGCGGTCGCGCCGGTGCCGAGGCGCACCTGGCCGACGGTGCCCGTGGCGTGGCGGTCCATGGCGGCGACCGCGGCACCCACGGCGGCGTCGATGGTGCGGCAGTGCGCCAGCAGTTCCTCGCCGGCGAGGGTCGGCGTCGCACGCCGCCCGAGCCGCTCGATCAGCCGCACGCCGAGCCGCCGTTCCAGGCTGCGCACCTGCTGGCTGATCGCCGGCTGCGTCAGGTTGAGCCGTACCGCCGCGGCGGAGAAGCTGCCGTGCTCGATCACTTCGACGAAGGCCCGCAGATGGTCGAGGTGGAGATCCCGCACCCAAGGCTCCGCTTATCCGCTGCATAACCAAGCAAACATTGGCTTATGCACCGGGGTGCCGCAATCTTCCCGGCGTCTGTGACAGATCGATGACGGGCCCGGGACGGCCCAGGGACGGAGCAGGATGATGGGGACCGAAGCCGGGGCGCGCCCGGATCTGCCGGGGGCCGTCTCGCGCCGGACCGTCTGGTGCCTCGGCCTGTCGCAACTCGTCTGCTGGGGCATCACCTTCTACATGATCGCCCTGTTCGGCGAGTTGATCGCCGCGGACATGGGCTGGAGCCGGTCGATCGTCTTCGGCGGCTTCTCGGCCGCCCTCGTCGTCATGGGCGCCACCTCGCCGCTGGTCGGCCGGCTGATCGACGAACGCGGCGGTCGGCCGGTCATGGTGGCGGGATCGTGCCTGTCGGCGCTCGGCTGCGTCGTCATCGCCTTCGGCCACGATCTCGTCGTCTATTATGCGGGCTGGCTGGTGCTCGGCCTCGCCATGCGCATGTGCCTCTACGAGGCTGCCTTCGCGGCGCTGGCGCGCATCGCCGGTCCGGCGGCCAAGCGGCCGATCTCGCAGATAACCCTGCTCGGCGGCCTCGCCTCCACCGCCTTCTGGCCGATCGGCCATGCCCTCGCCGAGGCGTTCGGCTGGCGCGGTGCCCTGCTCTGCTATGCCGCCATAGCGCTGATGACGATCCCGCTGCATCTCGCGATCCAACCGGACCGCTTCGCCCATCCGCCTGCGCCGAAGACCGCCGACGGCAAGACCGCGGCCGTTCCCGGCCGGTTCCTGGCGGGGCTCCTCTACGTCACCAGCGTGACGCTGGTGAACTTCCTGGCGTCGGGCATGTCGGCGCACATGATCGGGCTGCTCGGCGGCCTCGGGCTGGCGGCCGGTGTCGCGGTCTGGATCTCCACCCTGCGCGGCATCGGCCAGTCGAGCGCGCGGCTGTGCGACGTGCTGTTCGGCGGGCGGCTGCATCCGACGGCGCTGAACCTGATCGCGACCGGGGCACTGCCCGTCTGCTTCGTCGCCGGTCTGTTCGGCGGCTTCGTGCCGGCGGCGATCGCCTTCGCCTTCCTCTACGGCGCCGGCAACGGGCTGCTGACGATCACCCGCGGAACGCTGCCGCTCGTCCTGTTCGACCCGCGCACCTACGGCGCCCTGGTCGGAAGGCTGCTGGTGCCCAGCTTCTTCCTCTCGGCCGCTGCCCCCCTCGTCTATGCGGTGGTGATCGAGCGGTTCGGCGACGCGGCGGCGCTCGCCATGTCGCTCGGCATCGCCCTGGTCATCGTGGCGGCGGGCATCGTCCTCTACGCCCGCTTCGGCCGCGGGGAACAATCCCCGTCCTAACGCGCGGGTGCGGCGCTGGCGCCCATGCCGAAGAAGCCCTGGAGGAAGGGTGCCAGCTTGCCGACGCGGCTCGCCACGGCGCTGCGGTCGACGGCCTGGGGATCGAGCAGCACGTCGCCCAGCGGACGGTGGTCGAGCCGCACGTCGGCGAGCAGTTCGCCGCGCGTGACGCGCCCGTCGGCATCGGCGTCGAAACTGTCGAACAGGGCGGGCAGCCCCGCGGTGTCGACCAGCCAGACGCCGAGGGAGGCACCGGTGCGCTCGGCCGCGGTCAGCTTCGGCCCCTTCCAGGCGAGCCAGGCCTTCAGCTCGCGCCGCACCACGTCGAGTTCGTCGACGGACAGGCGGCCGTCGCCGTCGCGGTCGGCGAAGGCGAGCCCCCGGTCGACGCAGCGCCCCGAGGCTTCACGCTGGCAGACCGGCCCCGAGGATACGATGAAGCGGTCGAACCGGCCGACGGCCGCGGTCGGCGGCGTATCGGCCGGCACAGCAGGCGCAGGAGGCGCCGCCAATGCGGGCACGGCGACGGTCAGGGCGAGCAGCGCGAGGGCGGCGGTTCGGATCATGCGCGGATCGGCACTCCAGGACGCGGACGGTCACGGTGACGATCGAATATGGCGCCCCGACGGCGAACTGCCAGCCACCCGGGCGTCCGTCGCCGCTACTCCAGCGTTTCGAGCAGGCGGATCAGCAGCTTCGCGCGCGGCTCCAGCGAGGAGTAGTAGAGATGCTCCTCCTCGGTGTGCGCACCGGCACCGTCGACGCCGAGCCCGTCCAGCGTCGGAATGCCCAGGGCCGCGGTGAAGTTGCCGTCGCTGAAGCCGCCCGTGAAGGTGTCATCGAGCGGGATGCCGATCTCCGCCGCCAGCCTGCGCGCATGCTCGTGCAGGGCGGCGATGGCCGGCGTCTTCTCGTAAGCGGGTCGGTTCATCCCGCCGGTCACCTCGATCGTCACGTCGGGGTCGTGCGACTTCAGGTTCGCGATGCGGGCGCAGACCGCCTCGGCGCTGGCCGCGTCGGGGAGGCGGACGTCGACCTCGAAGGTCGAGAATTCCGGCACGACGTTGGCGCCCGTGCCGCCGCCCCACAGGCCGACGCTGGTGGTGACGCCGGTCGCATAGTCGGTCATCGCCTCTATATCGAGGATCTGACGGGCCGCCTCGCGGATGGCGCTGCGGCCGTCCTCGTGGCGCGCACCCGAATGCGCCGGCTCGCCGTGCACCTTCACCACGAAACGCGCGCAGCCCTTGCGGCCGGTGACGACCTTGCCGCCGTCGCGGCCCGGCTCCATGCACAGCACGTATTTCGCCTTCAGCCCCTCGCGCTCGATGATGGCGCGCGAGGTCGGGCTGCCGACCTCCTCCTCGGGCACGAACAGGAAGGTCACCGGCAGCTTCGCCCGCTTGCCCTGGCGCAGCAGGTGGCGCAGGCCGTAGAAGCCCAGATAGTCGCCGCCCTTCATGTCGTAGATGCCGGGGCCGAACACCTTGTCGCCCTCGCGCCGCACGGTCAGCCGACGGATCGTGCCGTGCGGGTGGACCGTGTCCATGTGCCCCAGCACCATGATGCCCGGCCCGTCCGCCTCGCCGTTCCACGGCGCCTGCGCGATCAGGACGTCGCCGAAGCCGTCGCGGCCGGGAATGCGCTCGGTCTTCGCCCCCACCTCGATGAATTCGCGCTCGATCGCGTCGGCGAGGCGATTGACCGCCGCGCCATCGTGGCTCGGCGTCTCGATCTCCACCCAGCGCACGATGCCGGTCAGGATCTCCTCGGCGTCGACCTTCGGCTCGTTGGACGTGTCGGCCATGGTCGCGCCCCTATGCCAGTGTCTCGTAGAGGCGCACCCACATCTTCGTGCGCGGCTCCAGCGACGAATAGTAGATCTGCTCGTACTCGGTGTGGCCGCCCTTGCCGTCGACGCCGAGCCCGTCCAGCGTCGGCACGCCGAGGGCCGCCGTGAAGTTGCCGTCCGAGCCGCCGCCGGTCTTCAGGTCCTGCAGGTCGATGCCCGCCTCGGCCGCACAGCGGCGCGCATGCTCGAGCAGGGCGGAGATGCCCTCGGACTTCTCGAAGGGGGGGCGGTTCAGCTCGCCCTCGACTACCAGCTCGACGTCGGGGTCGTGCGGCTTGAGGTTCAGGATCGCGGCGACGACCTCCTTCGCCGTCTCGGCGTCGGGCAGGCGCGCGTCGATCTCGACGGTGCAGCTCGCGGGCACGACGTTGACCGCCGTGCCGCCGCTGACCATGCCGCAATTCGTGGTGACGCCGCGCTCATAGTCGGTCATCCCCTCGATCGTCAGGATCTGGCGGGCGATCTCGCGGATGGCGCTGCGGCCGTCCTGGTGGCGCGAGCCGGAATGGGCCGGGCGGCCCGTCGCGGTCATCTTGAACCGCGCGACGCCCTTGCGCGCCGTGACGATCTTGCCGCCCTCGCGCGCCGGCTCGGTGACCAGCACGTATTTCGCCTTCTTCGCCTCGGCCTCGATGACGGCGCGGGAGATCGGGCTGCCGACCTCCTCCTCCGAGACGTAGAGGATGGTCACGGGCAGGCGGCTCTCCTTGCCCTGGCGGATCAGGTGCTGCAGCGCGTAGAGCGCGATGAAGGCGCCGCCCTTCATGTCGTAGATGCCGGGCCCGTAGACGATGTCGCCCTCGCGCCGGAAGCTGTTGCGGCCGAGGGTGCCGATCGGGTGCACGGTGTCCAGGTGGCAGAGCACGAGGATGCCCGGCTCGTCGCCGCCCCAGGGCGTGCGCGCCTTCACCAGGTCGCCGTAGCCATCGCGGCCCGGGATGCGCTCGACGCCCAGGTTCAGGGCCTTTAGCCGCTCCTGTGCGGCGTCCATCATCGCATTCACGCCCGCCGCCGAACTGGTCGGGCTTTCGATGGCCACCCACTCGCGGATGCCTTCGAGGATCTCCTCCGCGTCGATGCGCGGCAGGTTGGAACTGCGTTCGTTCATGGTGGGCCGTCTGTCAGGAAGGGGGCACCCGGAAGGGCGGACGGACGGTTGCATGGCGGCTCCGGCATGTCAAACCGAAGGGTCGCTCGCGCCCCGCACGGCTTGACCCGGCGCACCGGTGCACCAAGTAATGTGGCGGTGCGGTGCCTGGCGCAGGGCCGTACCCGGGTGCCGGCATGGACCCGCGACTGATCCGCGCTCGCTTTCCAGAGGTGCGCGATGGCGAAACTGTCCATCCTGAACAGCCCCCTGCTGCTGGGGTTCGACCATATCGAGCGGGTGCTCGACAGCGTCGCCAAGACGTCGTCGGACGGTTATCCGCCCTACAATATCGAGCAGCGCAGCGACAACGCGTTGCGCATATCGCTCGCGGTCGCCGGTTTCGGCGACGAAGACCTGCAGGTCGCGATCGAAGGCAACCAGCTGGTCGTGCGCGGCAAGCAGGTGGACGATGGCGGTCGCGTTTTCCTGCATCGCGGGATCGCCGCGCGCCAGTTCCAGCGCCGCTTCGTCCTCGCAGAGGGCATCGACGTTCTGGGGGCGACCCTGGAGAACGGCCTACTGCACATCGACCTGGAACGGCCCGAGCCGGCGAGTATGAGCCGCACCATCGAGATCCGCGCGCCCCAGCGCAAGACGCGCACGCGCATCGAGGGGTCGTCCCAGTCCTGACACCCCGGCCGGATGCGTTCGACAGTCTCCGCCGATCTGTTCGGCCGGTACCGACGTATTAACTCGACTTCAATGCTTGCGGGCGATGCTCGTCCGTGGGGAATTGCGGTTTCCTCGCTCCGAGGAGGAGAAGAACGATGACCTACCAGGGCATCACCAGCACCGAGACGCTGTCCGCGGAACTGCGCAACGTCGGCAACGGCGTAATCGCCTATACGCGTCCGACCGTCATCGAAGGTGTCGAGGGCGTCGCCATTCACGGCGCCGACGGCACGCTCATCGGCGTCGCTCCCTCGGTCGAGCACGCCATCGCCGCGATCCGCACCGAAGGCATGGAGTATGCCAGCCTCCACTGAGGCAGAGCCTGTCGTCCGGGCATCGGGCGGGGGCGCTACTCGCGCCTTCCGCCGATGAACTCGCCGAGCGCGCCCCACGACTCGACATTGTCGCAGATGGCCTTCAGCACGACGAGCAGCGGCACCGCCATCAACGCACCGGGGACGCCCCAGAGCCAGCCCCAGAACATCACCGCGACGAAGATCACCAGCGGGTTCAGCACCAGGCTGCGGCCCAGCACGCTGGGCGTGACCACCTGCCCCTCCACCGCCGTGAGTGCCAGATAGACCAGCGGCGCGACGGCGGCATGGGTCATGCTGTCGAAGCTGATCAGGGCCACCAGCCCGACCACCCCCGCCCCGAGCAGCGCGCCGACATAGGGGATGAAGTTCAGGACGAACGCCATGACGCCCCAGAGAAGCGGGTTCGGCAGACCGACGAAATACATCGCTATCCCCTGCGCCACCCCGAGCCCGGCGTTGATCAGGGTGATGGTGAGGAGGTAGCGCGACGTCTGGCGCTGGATGTCGCCCGTTATCGCGATCGCCCGCCGCTTGTCGCCGAAGGTCGGCATCACGTGGACCAGCTTCTCGCGGAAGATGGAGCCGGTGGCGAGCAGGAAATAGAGGATCACCAGGATCAGCAGCAGCTGGATCCCGATCAGCGAGATGTTTCCGAACAGCTGCTCGAGCAGCCCCGGCGCCTGTACGACGACACGTTGCGGCGCGCCCTGCTCGCCGTCGACGCCGGTGATCCGCTCCACCTGCTCTGATGCGGCGCGTACCTGTTCCATCGGCTGCTTCAGCGCTTCGATCTTGTAGCGCGCCTCCGCCATCATGTCGGGAAAGCGGGTGACCCACTCGCCGACCGGCGTCGCCAGCACGAATAGGCCGTAGGCCAGCAGCCCGACCAGGGCGAGCACGATCATCCCCGAGCCGAGCGCCGTCGGCACGTACAGGCGTTCCAGTCCGTGCAGGATCGGCGACAGCACAAGGTACAGGAAGCAGGCGAGCACCAACGGGACGAACACGTCGCGGGCGACGTAGAGCGAGAACAGCACGACGATGCAGAAGATCGCCGTCAGCGGGAACGATCGCACGGAGACGGCGCGACGGCCGATCGGCAGCGACGGGCGTTCGGTACGCTCTCCCGGACGGTGTCCGTTGCGTTCGGTATGTGGACGTCCGGTTTTCATGATGCCTGTGCCGCGGTCGCCCGCCACTAACTCCGGAAGGGACAGAAAGGTTGCCTCCCGCGGCCGGTTCCGTCGGCCGCCGTTTACGCCGCCTTAAAGCGTTCCACGGTAGGACCGTAGCTTGCGGGCCCGGCGTGCGGGAAAGAACGCGGGAGACGAATGTGAGCTTGCCAGTTCAGGTACCGGAGAAAATGGAAGCCGTACTCGAGTTCCTCGATCGGCCGGACGGCGACTGGGGCATCGAGGACATCCGCGTGACACGCGCCGGAATCATCGGGCGGCGCGAGCGCGGCAAGCCGATCCGCTTCTCCTTCCGCTGTTTCGATGTGCCCGTCCGTGCCGAGGCGCGCCTGGGCGACGGCACCGTCGATCTGGAACTCGCGGCGGTGATCGGTGCCGTGCCCTTCACGGCCGAGGCGGCGGACGCGCGCAAGCGCATCCTGTCGCGCGTCCGCGGTCAGCGCGGCCTGCTGCTCACCGACGGCCGGAACCTTTGCGCCTACTCGCGCTGCAGAATCGAGGCGCCGCTGCGTCCCGACAACCTGATGACGGAACTCGTCTGCTTCATGCTGGACGTGAAGCCGGAGGTCGAGGAACTGGAGCCGCTGCTTCCCGCCCGCCACCGCGCCCGCAGCGGCAGCGTCGCAGCCTGAGCCGGCCCTCGCCGCGCGAGGCGCTCGGCGCGCCCCGCAGGCGATCCGGCCTCGCGCCTCAGTTCGACGCCGTCTCCGGCTTGGGCAGCGTGAAGATCTGCCCTGGGAAGATCATGTCCGGATTACGGATCTGCTGCCGGTTCGCCTCGTAGATCACGGTATAGCGCGTGCCCTGCCCATAGGTGCGCCGTGCGATCCGCCACAGGCTGTTGCCCGGCTGCACGACGGCCACCTGTCCCGGCTGCAGATCCGCGATGGCGCCGGCCCGCTCGAACGGCAGCTCCACCGATCCCTGCACCGTGCCCGCCGCGTTGCGCTCCTCGGCGCGCAACGTGTAGCGGCCCGCGGCCACGTCGGCCTGCGGCGTGAGCTGCCACCGCCCCGCCGCATCCGTGTTTGCCGTTCCGATCGAAGCGCCGTCCAGGAAGACGCCGACCGTCGAACCCGGCTTGGCCGCGCCGCTGAGGGCGACGCTGCCCTTGTCGTCATAGTCGATCGTGTCGACCCGCGGCGTGCCGCCAGCCGGGCCGGCGTCGGGAGCGGGCGTCGCCGGCGCCGGATCGCGCGAGGCGGAATCGCGCGAGGCGGAATCGCGCGACGCCGGCTCCGCCGCGGCCGTCGCGACGCGCTCGGCCGATGCGGGGCGCTCGGCCGATGCGGGCGGCAGCGCGGGCGGCGTCGCCGCCGCCGGATCGCCCGTGGAGGTGGCCGCCGGGATGCCGTTCGGGCTCCCGGTCGGCGCGGCGACGGACGCGCCGGTGGAGGCTGTGGTGGAGGCGGTGGAAGCCACCATGTCGGCGGAGACCTTGGCGGTCGTGCCCATGCCCGTGCCCGGATCGGTGGCGGGATCGGTGCTGGAACCGGTGGTCGAATTGGTGGCGGACGGGGTGGCCGCATCCGTCACGGCCGTCGCTGTCGCCGCCACCTCGGCCTGGCCCGTCGCTGCGGCAGTCGTCTGGGCGATTGCCGAGGTCGGGGCCGGCGCGCCCGCGGGGGCGGTCGCGTCCGGCCGCTGCAGCAGGCGGCTGGGCCCGACCTCGTCACGCGGGACGGCAACCGCCAGTGTCCCGCCGGCCGCTGCGTCGCGCTCGGGTATGGCGATCACCACGACCTGCTCGGACTCCGCGGTGCGCCCGCCCTTGTCCTCGGACTGCAGGCTGAGCTGGCGCGTCCCCGGATCGAGCGTCCGGTCGGGGATCAGCACCCAGTCGCCGCGCCGGTCGGCCTGCACGGTGCCGAGCTTGCCCTCGCCGTCGCGGACGGTGACGGTCGCGTCGGGCGCAGCATGGCCTGCGATCACGGCGGCACCCTCGCGGTTGACGCGGACGATGTCGAACGTCGGTGCGGTGGGCACCGGCTTCTCGGCCTCGGCCGGAGGCGGCACCACCGCCGGCGCGCTGACCGCCGGCTGCTGCTCCCTGGTCGCCTGCGGCGCCTCGGCGGACTTCGTCGCCGGCGCGGCAGGGCCACGCGGGGCGCCGGCGCCCGCCCCGGGCAGGGCCGGCGTCGTTCCCGTCACCACCGCCTTTTCCGGGACGTCCCTGTTGAAGAACAGATCCAGCCCGGCGGCGAGCAGAATCGCCGCCACGCCGAGGCCGCCAAGAATGACAAATCGCTTCACGTCGCCTCGCCGTTCGACATCCCCAGTCGCGGCGCCTATAAGGCGCATGCTGCACTGCAGCGAAATTCCCGCACGGATGCTGTTGTCCCTTTTAATGCGGAATGGTGACGGCACCCATCGGAAATTTGAACGTAAGCCTCCGCAGCGGCGGCATGCGGAGCCCTGCCGGGGAGCTGATGGATGAACCTGCGTTCGGTGTGCGTTTTCTGTGGCTCGCGCGTCGGCATCGATCCGGCGCATGCGGCGGCCGCGGCGCGGCTCGGCGGCCTGCTCGCCGCGCGCGGCATCACCCTGGTCTACGGCGGCGGCCGCATCGGCCTCATGGGCGTGGTGGCGGACGCGGTCCTGGCCGCCGGCGGGCGGACCATCGGCATCATTCCGGACTTCCTGCAGCGCCGCGAGGTCGCGCATACCGGCGTGGAGCTGGAGGTCGTCGACAGCATGCACACGCGCAAGCGCCGCATGTTCGACCTCGCCGACGCCTTCCTCGTGCTTCCCGGCGGCATCGGCACGCTGGACGAGACGATGGAAATCCTCACCTGGCGCCAGCTCGGCCATCACGACAAGCCGGTGGTCCTGGTCGACGTGAACGGCTACTGGCACAAGCTGACGGTGCTGCTGAACCACGTCATCCGGAGCGACTTCGCCGGCGCCGAGCTCTCCGGCCTCTACACCGTGGCGGAGACGCCCGAGGCGGCACTCGATGCCGCGGAACGCGCGCCGAAGCGCCATCCCGGCTCAGGTTCGGGCCTGTTCTGACGCCGGCCGCCGACGCACAGTGATTGCGCCTTGTGTGCGGCGGCCCGGGGCGGCAAGATCCGCCGCGGCTATTGTAGGGACATTTGCATGCTGGAAATCCACAACGAGAAGCTGGCGTCGATCGAGCAGATCCAGAAGGGATTCGCCGAGCACGGCTACATCTGCTCGCGGTCGATCGCGACCGCCGTCTACGTCGCCTGCCATCTCGGCAAGCCGATCCTGGTCGAAGGTCCGGCGGGCGTCGGCAAGACCGAACTCGCCAACACCACGGCCGAGTATCTCGATCTGCCGCTGATCCGCATGCAGTGCTACGAGGGCCTGGACGAGGCGAAGGCGCTGTACGAGTGGAAGTACGGCAAGCAGCTGCTCTACACCCAGATCCTGAAGGACAAGATCGGCGACCTGCTCGAGGGCGCCAACACCCTCGCCGATTCGATGAACCAGCTGCACCGGTTCAGCGACGTGTTCTTCTCCGAGCAGTTCCTGGAGCCGCGGCCGCTGCTGAAGGCGCTGCGCGAGGAGAAGGGCTGCGTCCTGCTGATCGACGAGGTCGACAAGTCGGACCAGGAATTCGAGGCGTTCCTGCTGGAGATCCTGTCGGAGTTCCAGATCTCGATCCCGGAACTCGGCACCATCGTCGCCGGCGTGCGGCCGTTCGTGTTCCTGACGTCGAATAACATGCGCGAGATGAGCGACGCCCTGAAGCGCCGCTGCCTGCACCTGTTCGTGCCGTTCCCGGATTCGAAGCTGGAGCGCAAGATCATCCAGGCGCGGGTGCCGCACATCCCGGAGAACCTCCGCGACCAACTCGTCTCGTTCGTCCAGCAGGTGCGCCAACTCGACCTGAAGAAGCAGCCGTCGGTCAGCGAGACGATCGACTGGGCGCGCGTGCTGCTGCTGCTGCACTCGACGTCGCTCGACGCCGACCTGGTGCGCGAGACGCTGAACGTGTTCCTCAAGTTCGAGGAGGACATCAAGGCGGTCGACGAGCAGCTCTACGAGATCACGCGCCACGCGCTCAAGGAGCAGCACGCCGCCGAGTAGGGTGGAGGCCGGGATGACGGGAGAGACCAGCGGAAGCGAACCGACGCATGCCCGGACGGGCAGTGGCCATACGGACGGCGGCCTGACGGGCGGATGCCTATGCGGCGCAGTCCGTTATCGGACCGCCGGTCCGCCATTGCGCGTCGGCCTCTGCCACTGCTCGACGTGCAAGCGGCAAAGCGGTTCGCCCCTGCCCTCCTTCGCGGTCTTCCGCGCCGACGCGGTGCAGGTGACCGGCGAGACGCAGGGCTTCCGAACCTCCGCCACCATCGACCGCCGCTTCTGCCCGGCCTGCGGTTCCCCGGTTTATGGCGATGAAGGCGTGGAATATGCCGTGCCCGTCGGCACGTTCGACGAACCGCAGCGATTGCCACCGCCCGCATATGAACTCTGGGCCGTGCGTCGCCTCTCCTGGCTCGACGACATCGGCGCGCTGAAACGATACGAGCACGACCGCAACGACGGCTGAGGCCGGCCGGGAGCGGCAGGGAAATTCCATGGACAGGACCTTCACCAACTTCCTGGCGGCACTGCGCGGCGTCGACGTGCGCGTCTCCGTCGCCGAGACGCTCGACGCGCTGGAGACGGCGGAACTGGTGGGCTGGCAGGACCGCGCCATGCTCAAGGACGCCCTGTCCATGGCGCTCGCCAAGACCCAGGAGGAGAAGCAGGCCTTCGAGGACTGCTTCGACCAGTTCTTCCGCTCCGACAGCTTCCGCGGCGGCCAGGATCGCGAGGAGAACGGCGAGCAGGACGGGGACACCGAGAAGGGCGCCTCACCCGAGGTCCCGGATCACCCGCTCGTCCAGATGGTGAAGGACCAGGACGACGCGGCACTCGCCGTCGCGATGCAGGAGGCGGCGCGCGAGGTCGGCGTCGAGAACATCAAATACTTCACCCAGCGCGGGCTCTACACCCAGCGCATCCTGCAGGCCATGGGCATCGAGGCCGTCGACAGCGCCATCAGCGCGATGGAACGCGAGGGCGGCGAAGGTGGGGGCGGCGGCGGTGCCGGCAAGCTGCGCGAGCAGCGCACCCGCCTGTTCGAGCAGGTGCGCAATTTCGTCGAGCAGCAGCTGTCGCTGCTCGGGCGCGCAACCTCCACCGAACTGCGCGAGGATCGGCTGCGCCGCACGCGCCTGGGCAATCTCGACCGCCGCGATCAGGAGCAGATGAAGCAGCTGGTGCAGCGCATCTGCAAGCGGCTGATCGCCATCCATTCGCGCCGGCGCAAGATCAAGAACCGCGGCCAGCTCGACATCCGCCGCACCATGCGCCGCAACTACGGCAGCGACGGCGTGCTGTTCGAGATCGAGTGGAAGAAGCGCAAGCTCGACCGGCCACGCGTCATCGCGATCTGCGACGTCAGCGGCTCGGTGGCGGCGGTCGCGCGCTTCCTGCTGCAGTTCATCTACGCGCTGCACGAACTGCTGCACGACGTGCGGACCTTCGCCTTCTCGGGCAACCTGATCGAGACCAGCCAGATCTTCGAGCGCAAGCCGGTCGAGGAAGCGGTCGCCGACGTGATGAACAAGGTCGGCTACATGTCGACCGACTACGGCGAATCACTGCAGATTTTCCGCGACGGGTGGCTCAACACCGTCGACAAGAAGACGACCGTGGTGATCCTCGGCGACGGCCGGTCCAACTACACCGACCCGAAGGCTGAAATCCTGAAGGAGATCCACGGCCGCGCGAAACGCGTGCTGTGGCTGAACCCCGAGGTGCCGCCGCTCTGGGGCACCGGGGATTCGGAAATGCGCCGCTATCGTCCCTATTGCGACCTCGTGCGGGAATGCTCGACCCTCGACCATCTGGAGCGGGTCATAGAGGACCTGCTGCACATCGCCCGTCAGGGGGTCTGAAGGACGGCTGCGCGCCGCGGATGCGCGGCGGCGCGCGGGATCGCGTTCAGGGCGGCGAGCAGCGCCGCCAGGAAGCCGGTAAAGATCACCGGACCGAGCGGCAGTTCCAGGGTGTTGACGATCAGGACCAGCGCCGGCAGCGTGCAGACCGCCAGGCCCGAGACCGCCAGCGGCCAGCCGACCCGGCCGCGGAAACGGATGACCGCCAGCATGGCCGCCGCCGTGGTGACCGTGAGGTCGTAGTTGAAGGCATAGGGCACCGCCAGCGGCACGGCCGCCAGGAAGATCGCGGCGCGCAGGATGGGCTCGTCCGGCCGCCGCCACGCCCAGGCGACCGCCGCCACGGCGATCGCCGAGAAGGCCGCCTGGATATACGGGGCGTAGTCGAGCAGTCCCAGGACGCGTGCCGCCATGTAGGCGCCCGGCATCATCAGCGGGATGGCGCCCTCGCCCTTCTGCAGGACCTTGGCGTGGAGCGGCGCCGTCTCGGTGATGTATGTGATCCAGGGCTCGATGCCGTAGATGCTGATGCTGAAGAGGATCAGCGCCGCGACGGTCGTCGCCGCGACGCCGATGACCTGCCAGCGCCCGGCCGCCAGCAGCGCCACTGGCATCAGCACCGCCAGGTGCGGCTTGTACACCATGCAGCCGATCAGGATGCCCGCCAGGACCGGACGCCGGTCGAGCTGATAGAGGGCGCCCAGCAGGATCGCCGCGCTGAGGGCGCCGTTCTGGCCGCCGAAGGCGTTGATGACCACCGCCGGCGAGAGCGCGAGCAGCGCGAGCCCCCAGCCGTCGGCGCCCCAGGCGCGCGCCGCCAGCAGCAGCAGCCCGCCGGTCAGCACCGTCCACAGCGCGAAGGCGGTGAGGTAGGACATGGTGCCGAAGGGCAGCACGAAGGGCAGGAACGCCGGCGGGTAGGACCAGGCGTGCAGGGGGTAATCGACGCCGAAATAGGTGTCCTGCACCACATGATACAGGCGCAGGTCGTAGATGAGGTGCGTCTGGCCGTCGACGCCGAGCCGCCCCGCCGTCCAGATGTTCGCGAAGTCGCGTCCGAAGGCATGACCCGTTGCGTCGAAGATGCCGCTTCCCGCCTGCAGATAGGGGACGAGAAAGAAGAGGTAGATCGACACCAGCGCCGCCAGCGTCGCCGCGATCGCGACGGTCTGGACGGGCGCCGCGCCTCCGGAGGGCGACGGCGCGACCGCTCGCATGTCGAGTTCCAGGGAAGCCATCTTCACGTCCATGCCCGCATGTGCCGCAGGGGACGCTAGGGGCATTTGGTTAACGCGGCCTGAAAAGGCTACGGCGTTACCGTCGGGTCAGAACGGCTTCGGCGCCGCAGCCGCCCGCGCCCGGCACGGCGGTACCGGCCACGGCATCGCTCCGCATCACCGTGCCGGCGACGCCCGCCAACGCGTCGGGCACCAACTCGAAATATTGCAGCCGCCCCGGCGGCTCGCCCGGCACGGCGATGCCGTGCGGCGCCGCGGAGCGGAAGCCGAAGCGGGCGTAATAGACCGGATCGCCGACCAGCAGCACCAGCCGGTGCCCGAGCGCCGCTGCGTCCGTCAGCGTCCGCTCGATCAGCGCAGCACCGATGCCCTTGCCCTGAAGACCCGGCTCGACGCCGACCGGACCGAGCAGAAGGGCGGGCGTTCCGGCCGCACCGACGGCGATCGGCCAGCAGGCGATCGTGCCGACCAAGCCCTCCGCGCCGTGGGCGACGAATCGCAGGCCTGCGACGGGTTCGATACCGCCGCGGAAGGCGTATGACGATTTCGTCAGCCGGTTCGGTCCGAACGCCCGGTCGAGCAGGGCTTCGACCGCGTCGGCGTCGTGAGCATGGAAAGGCGCGAGGTGAAACATGGCAGGTCCCGAATGATCGTCGAACGAAGTGCGGACACTTCGTCCAGTCCGGGAGCTAGCCGCTGCAGCCGAAGGCGGCGGGGGCCGGACGACGAAAGATGCCCGTGGCGGCCGAAAAGCCGGCGGCACGGCGTCGTCGTCGGTATGTGGCATTCGGTTGCATCGCGGCGAATATAGGCGAGCGCGAAGGCCGCACAACAGCTTTATCTGGCCCGCAAACGGCTTTCGTTGTTGCGATGTGGCGGCGCCTGACCAATTTTTCGTGCCCGGTCCGGGAATAATCCCGGTTTGTGCAGCCGGTGCTAACATGGTACCGACTAGGGAGGCTGGCGTTCGGATCTTCGCCGAGCCCGCCTGGAGGTTTGATGGATCGCGAACAGGCAGAAGCGATCGAATCGCACATTCCCGCGCTGCGGCGTTACGCCCGTGCGCTGGTTCGCGACGCCGACAAGGCGGACGATCTTGTCCAGGATTGTCTCGAGCGTAGCGTCTCACGCTTCTTTCAGTTTCAGCCGGGCACGAACCTGCGCACCTGGCTGTTTACGATCATGCACAATCTGCACTGCGACGCGCTGCGGCGGACCCAGCGCCGCGGTCCGCACGTGCCGATCAACGAATGGGAGGCCGGGGCGCAGTATCCGGCGACCCAGTCGTCGACCATCGAGATCCGGGAGTTCGAGCGGGCGTTCGCGCGCCTCACCAAGCGCGACCAGCACCTGCTCTTCCTGATCGGCGTCGAGGGCTTCAGCTACGAGGAAGTGGCCGAGGTCCTAGGCATCGCCGTGGGTACCGTGAAGTCGCGGCTGTTCCGGGCGCGTGAACGTCTCCGCGCCCTGCAGGAAACGTCGCGCCCACGCATCGCGCCGCGGGCGGATGCCGAGATGCCGGCCGTGCGGATGGCCGGCGGCTAGGCCCGGCGTTCTTCAGCCCCCGCGCTCTTCAGGCCCCCCGCGCTCTAGGCCCCGGCATCGTTTTCGTCGTCGCTCATCACTTCGGCGATGACGTCGCGCAGTTCGTCCTCGGAATAGGGCTTGCCCAGGAAGCGTGCGCCCCAAGTCCGTCCGCTCGTCAGCGCCTCGGCGGGATAGGCGGTCAGGAAGATGACCTTGGTCCCCATCCGGCGGTTGACCTCCTCGGCCACGGTGACGCCGTTGATGGAATCGCGCAGCCGCACGTCGGAGATCAGCAGGTCGGGGCGGGTTTCGATGGCGAGCGTGAGGGCCGCCTCGCCCCGGCCGGCGAGCCCCACGACCTCGTGGCCCCATTCGACAAGCGTCGCCCGCAGCTCCTCGGCCAGCAGGAAATCGTCCTCGACGATTAGGATGCGGATCCTGCGTTGCGGCAAGACGTTTACCCTTGCTTAATTCGGTGCCGCGGAATGCACCAATCCATAACATGCTGCGAAGCGGCACGTCGCGAAATCCCCCATCTGCAGGAGGCCGCACCATGCAAACGTTGGTGATCGGCCTCCGTTCCGCAGAGGGTGCAGGGCGAGGTGAAATCGGCCGGGCGGCGCCCTAGATCCGCAATATGATCAACCGATCGAGCTGGATGAAACCCATGCGACCGGCCGTTCGCCCGACCCGGTTGCTCGCCGGGCTTCTGCTGCTCGCCGCGAGCGCTTGCGGCACCGGCGCCGGCAGCGATGCCGTGCCGGCCGAGGCGGCTGCCGCCCCGGAGGTCAGTTGGGCGACCGTCTACCGCGACGGAACCATCCGCGTGACGATCGAGGACCCCGGTGCCCACTACAGGGTCAGCCGGGTCACGCTGTTCGCACCGGACGGCACCCAGACGGAAGCGGCGGAGATCACGCGCGAAAACCTGTCGCGCGGGTCGACAGGCGGCGATGTCCGCCCGAGCGTCGGCGTGGGCGGCGGCTACAGTTCGCACGGCGGATTCGGCACCGGCGTCGGTATCGGCCTGTCCTTCCCGCTGGGCGGCGGCACTGCCGATCGCGAGCCGGAGGCACGGCGGACGACGGCCATCCTGCCCGTGGCGAATACGGCGCGCTATCGGCAGACCGCAGGCGGGTGGGAGATCCAGGCGACGCTGACGTCCCCCGGGGACGAGACGACCTACGCACGCTTCCCTGCCCCGATACCGGCGGAGCAGACCCCATGATGCACCTCGCACGCATGGCGGCTGTCCTGGGCTGTCTCGCCACGGCGGGCTGCGCGGCCGGCCCGAAGCCGCCCCTCTACTCCGCACTGCAGACCACAGGCTCGTTCGGCTATTTCGACGAGGATCTCGGTGGCGACCGGGTGCGCATCGGCTACAGGGCGCCGATCCGCCGCAGCTACGATCTCAGCCGTGCCGCGCGCGAACGGGAAAGCGACCGGCTGGTGAGCCTAGCCCACGATCTGGCGCTCCTGCATGCGGCGGAGATCGCCGAAGGGCGCGGGGCGGCGTCGTTCGACATCGCCGAGCGGGAGAACAACATCGATGCGACGGTCGAGACCGCCTACGCGCCCGACCCCTTCTATGCGCCCTGGCCCTATCGGCACCACGGCTACTACGGGCCCTACCCGTTCTACGGCCCGCCGATCTATGCCGACCGCTCGACGGAGATCGCCGTCGGCGTGACCTTCGTCGCCGAACTCCGCCGCGACGACGCCGGCGCCTTCACGACCAGCGAAACCCTGGCGAGGCTCCGTCAGCGCTATCCGGGCCCGGCCGAGCCGGCGGCCGGTGCCCCCTAACGCGCACAGGAACCCCTGAACGCGATGGTGGAACAAACCCTCGCGGACACGGTTTACGACGCATGAACACGCTTTCGCCCGCACCCCGTGCCGCGGTCGCTTCGCCGCCGGCTCCGGCTCCCTCAGCATCGGGGTCGTACATGGTTGACTGCATGCCCGAACACGCGGATCACGCCTCCCTGGTTGCTTCCCTGACGGAGCAGCTGCCGCATCTTCGCCGCTACGCGATGGTGCTCTGCCGCCATCGCGACCAGGCGGACGACCTCGTCCAGGAGGCGCTGCTCCGCGCCATCGATCACCTGCATCAGTTCCGCCCGGGCACGAATCTGCGCGCGTGGCTGTTCACGATCCTGCGCAACGCCCACCTGAACAACTGCCGCCGCAACCAGCGCTACGGCGTGACCTCGATCGACGAGAGGCCCGCGGCGTTCGAGCAGCCGTCACCTTCGGCCCAGGCCGACGTCGTGGCGCTCAAGGAGCTGGAACGTTGCATGCTCGAGATCCCGGACGAGCAGCGCGAGGCGCTGTTGCTCGTCGTCGTCGAGGGCATGACCTACGAGGAGGCCGCCGAGGTGATGGTGGTGCCGATCGGTACCATTCGGTCGCGCGTGAGCCGCGCACGCCGGGCGCTGCTTCACCTGTTCGCCGCGCAGGAACAGGAAGTTGAACTGGAACCGGCGGTCTGACCGCGGCCTGACGAAAGACGGGCGAATTGACGGTTTGTTAGGGTGAACGGATGATCCTCCGGCGAGATTCGGAGGATCCATGATCGATTCCCTTCCGCTCGTACTGATCGTCGAAGATTCCCAGTCGCTCGCCGAGATATACAGCTACACGCTGAGGGACGAGCAGGCGCGCGTGGTGCAGGCCGCGACGCTGTCGGCGGCGCGCGCGGTCGTCGCCGCCGATCCGCCCGCCGTCGTCCTGCTCGATCTCAGGCTGCCGGACGGCGACGGCGCCGACCTCCTGAAGGAAATCAAGCACGCCGACCCCGACGCGGCGGTCATCGTCATTACCGCGCACGGCTCGATCAACGGTGCCGTGGACGCGATCCGCGGTGGCGCCGAGGATTTCCTGGTCAAGCCGTTCGCGACCCAGCGGCTTCTGACCACCGTGCGCAACAGCCTCGAGCGTCACCGCCTGTCCCGTCTGGTGCGCATCCTCTCGCCCACCGGTGCCGGCGAGGGGTTCGAGGGGTTCGTCGGCACGGACGCGTCGATGCAGGCGGTCTACCGCATCGTCGAACAGGCCGCCGCCAGCACCGCGACCGTGTTCATCACCGGGGAGAGCGGCACCGGCAAGGAGGTCTGCGCCGAGGCGATCCACCGGCGCAGCGGCCGTGCCGCCGGGCCGTTCGTGGCGATCAACTGCGGCGCGTTTCCCCGCGACCTGATCGAGAGCGAGATCTTCGGCCATACCAGGGGCGCGTTCACCGGCGCCACGGCGAACCGCGAGGGCGCCGCGTCGCGCGCGCACCGTGGGACCCTCTTCCTGGACGAAATCTGCGACATGGACCTGACCCTGCAGACGCGCCTCCTGCGCTTCCTGCAGACGGGGGTCGTGCAGAAGGTCGGCAGCGACCGGCCGGAACAGGTGGACGTGCGGTTCGTCTGCGCGACCAACCGGGATCCCATGGAGGAGGTCCGCGCCGGCCGCTTCCGCGAGGATCTCTACTACCGTCTCCACGTCCTGCCGATCCACCTGCCGCCGCTGCGCCATCGCGGCGACGACGCGGTCATCATCGGGCGCCATTTGCTGCGCCGCTTCGCCGCCGAGGAAGGCAAGCGCTTCCAGGGCTTCACGGCAGAGGCGGAAGCCCTGCTGGCCTCCTACCCCTGGCCCGGAAACGTGCGGCAGCTCCAGAACGTCGTGCGGAACATCACCGTCCTGCACGACGGCGACCGGGTCGGCATCGAGATGCTCGGGCCGGTGCTCGACCTCGCCCAGGGCCGCCGGACCGATGATAGGATGGACGACAGCGAGGACGAGATCCGCCCCCTCGACGATCTGGAACGGGAGGCGATCGAGCGGGCCATCACCCTCTGCGACGGCAACATGACACGCGCGGCGCAACGGCTCGGCATCAGCGTGAAGACGATCTACCGCAAGCGCGCCGCATGGAGCGGCCCGACCGCAGCCTGACCGTCCGCTGCCGGACCGACCGCTGCCGGACGGCCGGCCGCGCGACCGCCGGCCGCGTCGCGGCTATGCCGCCGACCGCAGCCGATGCGACAGGATCCCGCTGGCCCGCTCGAACGCCTGCGCCACCTCGTCGAGCAGGCCCGGCACCTCGTTGCCGACGCCGGCGTCGGCTGCCACTTCGAGCGCCGCCGCCGCCGCACCGAGCCGCGGGCAGCTGAAGGTCGTCGCAGCCCCCTTCAGCGAATGCGCCTCGACCGCCAGGGCGGGCAGCTCGCCCGCCGCCGCCGCACCGCGCATCCGCGCCAGGCGCGCTTCCGTCTCCTGCAGGAACATCGCGAGGAAGCGGGTGGCATCCGCCTCCGAGCAGCCGTCGACCAGGTCGCCGAGCTGGATCAGGTCGACATCCTCTCCTTCGGCGTGCCCTGGCACGGGCGACGCAGCGGGATCCGGCTTCGCCTTGGCGACCGCCGCCAGAATGGCGGCGCGTAGCGCCGTCGCCGAGAAGGGCTTCGGCAGGAAGTCGTTCATGCCCGCCGCCAGACAGGTGTCGCGGTCGTGGGCGAAGGCGTTCGCCGTCAGCGCGATGATCGGCACGTCGCGCATCGGGCCCGGCAGCGCGCGGATGGCCCGGGCGGCGGTGGGCCCGTCCATCTCCGGCATCCGCATGTCCATCAGGACGGCGTCGTAGGACAGGTCGCGCACCGCCTGGACGCCTTCCCAGCCATTGCCGGCGACGTCGACGCGGCAGCCGAATTTTTCCAGCATCGCGGTCGCGACGAGCTGGTTCGTGGGATTGTCCTCGACCAGGAGGATCCGCAGGTGCTGGCCGATCTCCTGCTCGATCACCTCCGCCCGTTCCCGTTCCAGGACCTGGCTGGGCCCGCGCTCCAGCGGAAGCTGGATGGTGAAGACGGTTCCCCGGCCGGGCGTGGATTCGACGTCGATCGTGCCGCCCATCTTCGCCGTGAGGCGACGGGAGATGGAGAGGCCGAGGCCGGTGCCGCCCAGGGTCTCGCCACCGGCTTCCGCCTGGGAGAAATCCTGGAACAGCTGCGGGATGATCTCCGCGGGAATGCCGATCCCGGTGTCGCGGACGACGAGCCGGATGAGCGAGCGTCCGTCGCGCTCGCCCGCGCACTCCGCGTGTATCGAGACTTCGCCGGCCTTCGTGAACTTGATCCCGTTGCCGGCGATGTTGAAGAGGATCTGACGGATCCGGCCCGGATCGCCGATCAGGGTCCGCGGCACGTCGGGGCCGATCGTCATACGCAAGCCCAGGCCGCGCGCATCGGCACGCGGCTGCAGGATGCCGACGCAGCTCTCCAGCAGCGGCTCGAGCTCGAAGACCGTGTGCTCCATCTCGATCCGGTCCGCGTCCAGCTTGGCCAGATCGAGGATGTCGTTGATCAGATAGAGCAGGTGGTCGGCGGAATCGCGCAGGATGCTCACATGGTGCCGCTGCTTCTCGTCGAGATCCATGTCGAGCAGCAGCCCGGACAGGCCGATGACGGCGTTCAGCGGCGTGCGGATCTCGTGGCTCATGGTCGCGAGGAATTTCGTGCGGACGCTGCCGGCACGCTCGGCCTCCTCCTTCGCCTCCCGGAGCCGACGTTCGTACTCGCGGCGCAGCGTGATGTCGCGCAGATGCGCCGTGAACAGGACCTCGCCGTCGACCTCGCTGCGCGTCACCGCGAACTCGCACGGAAACTCGGACCCGTCGGCACGGACGAGCGTCATCTCGATGCGCCGGTCCAGGACCGCCTGCGGCCCCGTCAGCGCCACCGCGTTGTCACCGCCCGCGCGGCGGTGCGGCGGCAGGATCAGGTCGGCGAGGACGCGGCCCGTCGCCGCGTCGCGCGGATAGCCGAAGATCCTCTCCGCGGCCGGATTGAACTCGACGACCCGTCCGCGATCGTCGGTCGTGACTATCGCATCGAGCGCCCCCTCCATGATGGAGCGCATGCGGGCTTCACTGGTCTTCAGCGCGTCGATGACGAGGTGGCGATCGGTGACGTCGTTGATCGTCCCTGCGGTGCCGAGGACGTTTCCGTGACCGTCCAGCGTCAGGCGCGCGAAGACCTCCACCCAGCGATAGCCGCCGTCCTTGGTGAGATAGCGGATCTCGTGACGGCAATAGTCCTTCCGCCGCTCGATCAGCGGCTTGAAGAGTTCGGCGTTCAGCGCCCGATCGTCCGGGTGGACGAAGTCGAGGAAGGAGCAGCCGAGGCTGCTCTTCACGCCATGGCCGGTGATCTCCGTCCATGCCGGATTAAGGAAAGTCCAGAGGCCCGCCGCATCGGTCCGGAAGATCACCTCCTTCAGGTCGTCGACCAGGGTGCGGTAGCGGCGCTCGCCCTCCGCCAGTGCCTGGTTCGCGAGCGCCAGCCCCTGCTTCTGGTCGAAGATTTCGGCCTCGCGCCTGGCGCGGTTGCCGAGTTCGCGAACGAGGAGGACAAGCAGTCCGACGAAACAGATCGTTCCGATACCGCCATAGGTGTGAAACGCCAGCGTGTCGCCCCGGATCGGTGCGACCAGTTCCTCGACCGAAATGCCCACCGTGACCACGAGAGACGTGTCGTCGACCGCGCGGTAGGCGTAGATCCGCTCGATGCCGTCGATGACGCTACGCGCCCGGTACATGCCGGTCGCCGCGTGCTTCAATTCGTCGAAGAGCGGACTGTCCGCGATCCTGCGTTCGTAGAGTTCGCCCATGCCGGTCGCATGCGCCCGGATATAGCCGTCGCGGCCGATCAGCGTGACCGATCCGTCGCGGCCGATGTCGACCGAGGCCAGGAATCGGGCGATGTAGTTGGGGCTGGCGGAGACGACGAGGACGCCGTCGAAGCTGCCGTCCGCCTTCTCGAGGCGGCGGCTGAGCTGGACCGACCACTGGCCGGAAACGCGCCCTAGGACCGGCTTGCTGATGAACAGGCCGCTGTTCCCGTCGAGATGCACGCGGAAATGCTCGCGGTCGCTGAGGTCTATGGGCTTCGCCGGCACGCCGAGACTGGTATCCTTCAGCAGGCCGTCTGGATCGATGATCGCGATCTGCAGCGCCAGCGGGTTGAGCAGCGGCGCGCGCTTGACCCATGCGCCGAGGTCGAAGTCGCCGCCGCTCTTCTCATAGTCGGCCTTGATGAACAGGATCGTCTGGTCGAGCGCCTTGATGGCGCGCTCGGTCTGCTTCTCCAGCGCCATCGCGAGATTCCCGGCGTCGCGCTGCGCCTGGGAGATCGCGGCATCGGTGCGTTGGCCGAAGTGCAAGCTGGTGCCGCCCCAGAACAGCACCAGGAGCAGCAGGCCCGCCGCAAAAATCAGCCCCTGGGTCCAACGCACTTTCGACCGCATCCGGCCCATCCTCAACAGCCCATTCGGGTTCGATCTTCGACCCTCTCACTCAAACGTGAACGATTACCTGCGAGGACGCCGCGGCGCTGGCCGAAACGACCGGACACTTTGTCCGCCACTCGCATTCCGCGCGGTCGGCCGGACGCCGGAACGGCGCAAACGTTGGGTTTGCTGGCTGGCACTGCGCTTGCGGAAAGGGGTTCGACACGCTTACCGGAGACATGCAGATGACCGCCGAGATCTTTACCCTGTCCGCCTATCGGGGGCAGGTGCCCAGTGCCCAACCCGACAACGAAGCCCGGCGGCCGGCCGTCCGTCCAGGGGCCGCAGCGGCCGCGCGCGAGCTGGCCACCGCCGCACGGGCACTGAGCGAGAGCCTGAGCAGCCTCGGCGCGCACGCCGCGGGAATCGCCGACCGCGCGCTGAAGATTCGTGGCGCCGCGACTGCGCTGACCGCCGGCACCACGAACATGTGCGGCACCCTCGACCGGCTGACGCGCATCCCGCGTTCGCACATCGGCTAGGACGGGATCAATGGCGAAGATCCTGGTGGTGGACGACGACCAGCCGACTCGGACGATCGCGGTGCACCTTCTCGGCCGCACCGGCCGCATCGTCACGGATGCCGGCAACGGCCGCGAGGCGCTGCGCATGCTCAACGGCGACACGGAGATCGACACACTCGTCACCGACCTTCTGATGCCGGAGATGGACGGGATCGAGCTGATCCAGGCGGCGCGCAAGCTCAGGCCCGGGCTGCGCATCGTCGCCATGTCGGCGGGCGGCAAGCGGGTGACGCTCGACCTGCTGCCGGTCGCGCGTTCGCTCGGTGCCGACGCCTGCTTCCAGAAGCCGTTGAGTCAGGAGATGATAGATCTGGTCATCCGGCCTGCCTGAAAGTCTCGCCTGGGCGCTAGGCGCTGCAGCTGGCGCCGCCCAGCACGCAGAACTTGGCGCAGTGGCGGTGGTTCAGCCGCACCGCACGTGACGCCTCCGCCAGTGTGCGGCCGAGTTCGAACGCGGGGTCGTAAGGCAGCAGCGTGCATGCGACGACGGCCGGCGCGTCGGCGCCCTTGCGCTTCACCACCATGCGCGAACGGGCGCACATCACGTCGTTCGGCGACTTGCCGAGGATGCCCCAGCAGGCGGTCGTGATCTCGGGCACCACGGCCGCCGGATCCATCTCCGGAAACAGGACCAGCCGCGACGGATCGCTCGCGTCCACCGGGATCCCGTGCGCGGCGAACAGACGGGCGAAGCCGGCGCGCTCGGCCTCCTCGCTCTCTCCCCAGAGGGTGCGGGCGGCGACGCTCAGGTCGAACCCGTTCCGCGACAGCCAGATCAGCCCGTCGAGCGTCGGCTGCCAGGTCCGCGGCCCGCGCTCCTCCTCGTGCCGCTCCGGGGTATGGTGGTCGAGCGAGACGCGGATCGTCAGCCGCGCGCCGAAGCGCTGGTTGAGGTCGAGCAGTTGCCGCTTCAGCCGCGCCATCGGCCGCATGGCGTTGGTCAGCACCAGCGTGCGGTAGCCGCGCGACAGACACTCTTCCATCATCGCCGGCATCTCGGGATTCATGAACGGCTCGCCGCCGGTGAAGCCGATCTCACGCGTCCCCAGGCCGTCCGCCTCGATCTCGTCCAGATAGGCCGCCACCTCCGCCCGCGTGATGTAGACGAGGCGGTCGTTGCGCGGGCTCGATTCGATGTAGCAGTGGGCGCAGGTGATGTTGCAGAGCGTACCGGTGTTGAACCAGAGCGTATCGAGCCGGCGCAGCGCGACCTCCGCCCGCTCCTGCCCGTCGGCGGTGCGCAGGGGGTCGCGGAACTTCGCCGCCTCGCGGGTGAGGAGCGACGCGTCGATCGCGGAGGCGGTTGCGTGCAGCATCGAGCGGCCTTCGGCTGGCGGGATCGTCGTACGAGTTTAGCATGCCGATATGGTACGGGACTCGCGCGGCAGGCGATCACCCTGTCGTCAACGGGCGTTCAACGGGAGGCGCTGTGCGCCGATGCTGTCCATCATCGTCCCGGCCCTCGACGAGGCGGCGACCATCGAAGCTGCCCTGGGCAGGCTGGCGGCGTTGCGGCGGAACGGCTGCGACGTGATCGTCGCCGACGGCGGCAGCCGCGACGGCACCCCCGGGATCGCCGCGCCGCACTGCGACCGGGTGGTCACCGCCCCGCGCGGCCGGGCCTCGCAGATGAATGCGGGCGCCGCAGCCGCACGTGGCGACATCCTGCTCTTCCTGCATGCCGACACGCGGCTGCCCGGCGACGCAGAGGCGACGATCGCCGCCGCGCTGGCCGACCCTGCAGCGCTCTGGGGCCGCTTCGACGTGACGATCGAAGGCCGCCATCCGGCGCTGCCGCTGGTCGCCGCCATGATGAACCTGCGGTCGCGCCTGACCGGCATCGCGACCGGCGACCAGGCGATCTTCGTCCGGCGGAGGGCGTTCGACGCCGCCGGCCGCTTTCCGGACATCCCGCTGATGGAGGATATCGCACTGTCCGCCCGCCTGCGGCGCATGGCGCGCCCCGTGTGCCTGCGGCAGCGCGTGACGACGTCCGGCCGGCGCTGGGACAAGAACGGCGCGCTGCGCACGATCCTGCTGATGTGGCGGCTGCGGCTCGCCTATGCGCTCGGCGCCGACCCGGCCGCCCTCGCCCGGCGCTACGGCTATGTGCCGCGCGATGGCTGAACCCGTCGGCCCCCAACGCGTCGGCCTTGAACCCGTCGGCATCGCCGTCTTCGCCAAGGCGCCCGTCCCCGGCTACGCCAAGACCCGGCTGATCCCCGCCCTCGGCGCCGAGGGGGCGGCGGCCCTGCAGGGCCGCTTCATCGCGCGAACGGTGGCGACGGCGCTCGCGGCCGGGCTCGGTCCCGTCACGCTCTGGTGCGCGCCCGACGGCACGCATCCGGCCTTCGCGGCGCTCCGCGGCACGGTGGCGCTGCGCCGCCAGGCGGAGGGCGACCTCGGCGCACGCATGGCGGCCGCGTTCGAGGCCGCACCGGGGCCGCTGCTGCTGGTCGGCACCGATTGCCCCGTCCTCACGCCGGAACACCTGCGGGCCTGCGCAGCGGCACTCCGGGATCATGATGCCGTCTTCCTTCCGGTCGAGGACGGCGGCTACGTCCTCGTCGGCCTGCGCCGGCCGGCACCCGGCATCTTCGCCGGCATGACCTGGAGCACGGCCACGGTGATGGCGGAGACGCGCGCCCGCCTGCGCGATCTGCGCCTCTCATGGACGGAGCCGGCGACGCTGTGGGACGTGGACGCGATCGCCGACCTCGACCGCTGCCGCGCCCTCGGGCTGATTTAGTGGCGACGTCTGGCAGCGGCCCACCCTAACGCTCGGGCACGTCCGTGGTCGCCAGAACGGTCGCCGTTTCCGCGCCCAGGTCGGACAGCACGCTGATCGACCCGTCGGTTTCGAGCACGACCGCACCGGCATCCTCGACCCGCGTTACGCCTTCCGTCCGAAGCACCGACAATATCTCCTCCGTGGTCACCCGCTGCCGGCGCATCGCATCGCGCAGGTAGCGCCCGCGATAGAGCAGCAGCGTCGGCTCGGCCTTGATCATCCCCTGGAACCGCTCGGAGCGGACGGACAGCCATGTGATGCCGTATTGCAGGCCGATCAGCAGCGCGAAGGCGAGTACCCCCTCGGACAGCGACACGTCTGCGTTGAGCAGGACCGTCGCCAGGGTCGAACCGAGCGCCACGGTGACCACCAGGTCGAAGGCGTTCAGCTTGGAGAGCGTCCGCTTGCCGGTCGCGCGCAGGAACGCCACCAGTGCCGCGTAGGCGAGCGAGCCGACGACGATCACGCGAAACAGGTCGAACCAGCTGTCGAAGAACATCGGGGGGCGCCTTCTGCGTTTCGTGAACCTCGGAGTCTGCCGCGGCGTCGCGGCACCTAACGCGTGCGCGCGGGCAACGGTTCATCGGTCCGGCGCCGATCGATCCGGCCCCCGTCCCGGCGCGTGCCCCCGTTGCCCTTCGCCGGGCGACGGTCGCATACTGCCAAAAAGTACGGACATCGAGGGACGCCGCCATGCTCGCAGTGAAACCGCTGCACCCGGAATTCGTCGCCGAGATCGAGGGCGTCGACCTGCGCCGGCCGGTCGACGCCGACACGCTGTCGCAGATCGTCGCGGCACTCGACCGCTACGGCGTCGTCGTCTTCCACGACCAGCCGATCGACGACGAGCAGCAGCTCGCCTTCTCGCGCCTGTTCGGCGAGCTCGAGATCTCGCGCGCGACGCTGCGGCCCGGGGCCAAGCTGCGCATCAACCAGCACATGTCGGACGTCTCCAACCTCGACGAGAACAACAAGGTGATGGAGGGGAGCGACTATCGGCGCATGAGCGGCCTCGCCAACCGGCTCTGGCACACCGACAGCTCGTTCAAGCGGGTGCCCGCGAAATACTCGATGCTGTCGGGCCGCGTCGTCCCGAGCGCGGGCGGCGACACCGAGTTTTCCGATATGCGCGCCGTCTACGATTCGCTGCCCGAGAAGACCAAGGCGCAGATCGAGGACATGATCGCCGTCCACTCGATCTTCCATTCGCGCGCCACCATCGGCTTCACCGACTTCACGGCCGAGGAGCGCGCCGGCCTGCCGCCGGTGCAGCAGCGGCTCGTTCGCACGCATCCCGGTTCCGGCCGCAAGTCGCTCTACATCGCCTCGCACGCCAGCGAGATCGTCGGCATGCCGGTGCCCGAGGGCCGCATGATGCTGCTCGACCTGATGGACATCGCGACGCGGCCGGAATTCGTCCATGCGCACAAATGGCGCAAGGACGACCTCGTCGTCTGGGACAATCGCTGCACGCTGCACCGCGCGCGCCCGTTCGATCCGGCCGAACCGCGCGATATGCGCCGCACCACCGTCGCCGGCGACGGCCCGACGGTCGAACAGGCGCTGGTCGCCTGAACCGCGCGAGGTCACGATGAGCGCAACCGCCCCCGCTGCCGCCCCCTCTCCCGCTGCCGCGAGCCCCTATCTCGCCGTCCGCGACGACTGGCTCGCCCGCCGCAGCGAGCCGGCGCTGGAGCCCGACCTGCCGATCGTCGACCCGCACCATCACCTGTGGGACCGGCCGCACTGGCGTTACATGCTCGACGACCTGCTGGCAGACACGCGGCAAGGCCACAACATCGTCGCCACCGTCTTCGTCCAGTGCCGGGCCTTCCACCGCGCCGGCGGGCCGGAGGCGATGCGCCCAGTCGGCGAGACCGAATTCGTCGCCGGCGTCGCCGCGATGAGCGAGAGCGGCATCTACGGCCCGACGAGGGTCTGCGCCGGCATCGTCGGCCACGCCGACCTGCGCCTGGGCGAGGGCGTCCGACCGGTGCTGGAGGCGCATGTCGCGGCCGGCGGCGGGCGCTTCCGCGGCATCCGCCACATCACCGCCTGGGACGCCGACGCGTCGCTGATGAACCCCGGCTACAGCCCGCCGCGCCACCTGCTGGCCGACCCGGCCTTCCGCGCCGGTTTCGCCGAGTTGGGCAAGCTTGGCCTGACGTTCGACGCCTGGCTCTACCACCCGCAGATCGACGACCTGACCGACCTCGCGGCCGCCTTCCCGGAGACGGGGATCGTGCTCGACCATGTCGGCGGGCCGATCGGCATCGGCGCCTATGCCGGGCGGCGCGATGCGGTCTTCGCCGACTGGTCCGCGGCGATCCGCCGCCTCGCGCAGCGGCCCAACGTGCATGTGAAGCTCGGCGGCATCGGCATGCGCATCAACGGCTTCGACTTCCACGAGCACGACGACCCGCCCTCGTCGGAACGTCTCGCCGACGCGTGGCGGCCCTATATCGAGACCTGCATCGAGGCCTTCGGCGCCGACCGCTGCATGTTCGAGAGCAACTTCCCCGTCGACAAGGGCTCCTACGGCTACGGCGTCTTCTGGAACGCCTGCAAGCTCCTGGCGAAGGGCGCGAGCGCCGCGGAGAAGACGGCCCTGTTCAACGGGACGGCCGCACGCTTCTACAGGCTCGACCTGCCGCATGCCGCCGGCCGCTAGGGGCGCCGATAGCCGGTGACGCGCAGCCGCAGGTCGTAGCCAGCCGGATCGTCGCGGAAGATCAGTCCGCCCCGATGGCTGGAATGGGCGGCGACATAGTCGATCTCCGCCTCCGCCTCGTCGGCGATCGCGTCGCCGTGGGACAGGGTGCCTTCGACGCGCACGGCGGCGGCCGTCGCGCCGCCCCGGTTTTCGACACGGTAGACGACATGGAAGCCGCCGGCCTGGGGCAACACCTCCTCGACGGTGGTGACGAGGTCAGGGTGGCGTGCACCAGCCCCCGTGATCGCCTGGTAGAGCACCAGGCCGATCATTGCCGCGACGAGCAGCGCCGAGAAGAACGCCGCAATCCGCTCCACCAGGGTCGAGCCGGGATCGTCGGCGGCGTCCTGCCGCTCCTGCTCCGTGTCCTCGCCTCGCCCGTCGCCGTCCTGCGGTCGTCCCATGGCACCCTCAGAGGATGAGCCGGGCGGCGGCGGCGCCGATCGCCGCCGGGAAGCCGAGCACCGAAACCGCCATCACCATCTGGGTGAATGACATGTCCTCCGTCCGGCCGAAGCTCCAGAGGACGTAGAAGCTGATGAGCAGCGCGATCGCGTAGCCGACCAGCGTGAACCGCACGAACGCCCGCCCCGAAAGGCGCTGCGACGCCACCGCGACCTCGCCGCCGCGGAACTCGACGGCATAAACGAAGCCGTGCATCAGCAGCAGCGACAGGCCGATCAGCGCCAGGATGTGCCACTCCGTCATCTTGTAGGAGATCAGCACCATCTCCTCCGTCGGCGCGACGTTGAGGCCCAGGAAGAGGGCGCCGATCGCCATGAGGAACAGTTCGCTGAGATAGCCGGGCGTCCGGCCGCCGCGGGGCTGGTAGGCGCGGCCGCCGCCGAGCTGGCTGCGGCCGAGCAGAGCGCCGATGCTCGCCGGAACCGACTGCACCGCGATCTTGCCCACGATCTCGCCGACCGGCTGGCCCGGCTCGACGATGCCGAACAGGGCGAGGAACAGGGCACTCGCGACGATGCCGATGCCGTATGCGATGCAGGCGTCGCGCAGGTCTTCGCCGAAGTCGAAGGTCTCCTCGAAGCCGGCGTGGAACGACAGCATCGTCAGCAGCGGGATGTTCAGGACGAGGAGCAGCGCGAGCCGCCACCGATCCATATGGAAGCCCAGCGCCCACATCTCCGAGGTCATCAGCATCGGCAGCGCGAAGATCAGCGCGCCGCCGAAACCGCGGGCAAGTCCGACCAACGCCTTCACGGCAGCCTCGCACGATCGTCAGCCCGCCCGGGACGGGGTGTCCCCGGTGGCAGACCAACGCCGCGACGGCGGCAGCGTTCCAGCTGGTGGCGGGTCGGCGCGTGGCGGCGAGCGGTCAGCCCATCGCGGCGACGGCCTTCGCGGCTTCCTCGTACGCCGCCAGAGTCACCTTCACGTCGGCCGCGTCGTGGGCGGTCGAGAGGTAGGTCTTGCCCTCGCCCTTGAAGACGCCGTTCTCGCGCATCGCCTGGTTGAAGGTCTTCGCCTTGGCCGGGTCGCCGGCGAGCATGCCGCGATAGTCGTGCACCTCGCCCGCGGCGAAGATGGCGTCGAACATGACCGGCGAGCCGACCACCTTCGCCGCGACGCCCGCCTTGTCGAGCGTCGCCTGCAGCGCCTCCATCAGCGTCCGCCCAGTCTGATAGACGCCCTCGTAGGCGCCCGGCCGCTTCAGGATCTCCAGCGTCGCGAGGCCGGCCACGGCGGCGACCGGATTGCCGCTCAGCGTGCCGATCTGCGGCATGAAGGCGTCGTCGCCCACGGCGGCCTTGTCGAAATGCTTCATGATCTCCGCCTTGCCGGCGACCGCCGACAGCGGGTAGCCGCCGCCGATGATCTTGCCCAGCGTGCAGACGTCCGGCACGACGCCGTAGAGTTCTTGCGCGCCGCCATAGGCGAAGCGGAAACCGGTCACCACCTCGTCGAAGATCAGCGGGATGCCGTATTCCTCGGTGATCGCGCGCATGCCCTCCAGGAAGCCGGGCTTCGGCGGTACGAGGCGCTGGAACGGCTCCATGATGACGCCGGCCAGCTCGTCGTGATGCTCGCGGATCAGCGCCGTTGCCGCTTCCAGGTCGTTGTAGGGCGCGACGATCATCTCCTGGCGGATCGCATCGGGAATGCCGGCGGAATCGGGTGCGGCGACCGGGAAGTTGCCGGGGCGCTTCGGCCACAGGCTCATCAGCCCGTAGTCGCTCATGCCGTGATAGCCGCCCTCGAACTTCAGGATCTTGTCGCGCTTCCGATAGGCGCGGACCAGACGCATCGCATAGAAGTCGGCCTCGGTGCCGCTGCTGCCGAAGCGCACCTGCTCGGCGCAGGCCATGGCGTCGACGATCGCCTCGGCGAGCCGGATGCCGTACTCGTTGTTCGCGAAGAAGGTCGAGCCGCGGCCGAGCTGCTCCTGCACCGCCGCGTTCACCTCGGGATGGTTGTGGCCGACGAACATCGGGCCGGAGCCCAGCAGGTAGTCGACATACTCGTTGCCGCTGACGTCGGTCACGCGCCCGGCATTGCCGGAGCGGATGACGATGTCGCCGGGAAAGTTGCCGAACGTGCCGCCCGGAAGGACACGGCGCGCCGTGTCGACGAGGTCGCGCTCTGCATCGCTGCGGACAAGCTTGGACATTGGGGTCGGCTCCGTTCGGTGTCGGGCTGCGGACGGGATCATCTTGCGGGACGGCCGGCGAGACAAGGCCGAGGCGACGTCGCCCGTCCAGTCCGGCATCGACTAGCAAGAATCGTGCGCCGCCGGCCCGACGGCGCGGAACGCGCGCCGCGCGGCGCGGTTAGTGCGATGTCCGGGGGAGATCCAACGAATGCAGGAACACAGCGAGGCAACGGCCGCCGTGGCGGCGCCGGGCGATACCGCACATGCCGCCGCCCCGCAGCCGGTCGACAAGACGCTGCGCGCGGCCGTGGTCGGCACCTTCCTGCTCCTGCTGCTCGGTGCCCTGTTCTTCGGCAAGGACTTCCTGCTGCCCGTCTGCCTGGCGTTCCTGCTGGCGCTGGTGCTGAGCCCGATCGTGCGCGGCCTGGCACGGCGTGGCGTGCCCGAAGGCATCACCGCCGTCGCCCTGGTGGTCGCCGTGCTGCTCGGCATCGGCTCCGCCGCCTATGGGCTGAGCGGCCCGGTGACCCAGTGGATCGCCGAGGCTCCGACCGTCGCCCGCGACGTACAGCGCAAGATCGCCACCCTGCGCCGCCCCGTCGACGCCGTGGTCGAGGCCTCGAACCGCGTCGAGAAGATGGCGGAGAACGGCGACCCGAGGGCGCAGCGCGTCGTCCTCGCCGAGCCAGGCCTGCTGTCGCGCGCCGCAACCGGCGTGCCGGAGGTGCTGGCCAAGGTCGGCCTCACGCTCGTCCTGCTGCTCTTCCTGCTGGCCTCCGGAGACATGTTCTTCGAAAAGCTGGTGAAGACGCTGCCCACCCTGTCCGACAAGAAGCGCGGGATACGCATCGCGCGGACCGTGCAGCGCGAGGTCTCGCGCTACCTGCTGACCATCTCGCTGATCAACGCCGGCCTGGGCGTGGCGATCGGCATCGGCATGTGGGCGGTCGGCCTGCCCAATCCGGCACTGTGGGGCATCGTCGCGGCGCTGCTGAACTTCGTCCCCTATATCGGCGCCGGCATCGGCATCCTGCTGGTCGGGGCGATCGGCCTCGTCACGTTCGACACGCCCGGCGCCATCCTCCTGCCCCCGGCCGTCTATGCCGTCTGCACGATCCTGGAGGGGCAGATCATCACGCCGATGCTGGTCGGCCGCCGGCTGGAGATGAACTCCGTCGCGGTCTTCCTCGCCGTCGCCTTCTGGGGCTGGCTGTGGGGCATCGTCGGCGCGATCATCGCCGTACCGATGCTGGTCGTCATGAAGGTCTTCGCCGACCATGTCGACGGCATGCACGGCCTCGGCGAGTTCCTCGCGGCTCGCGACACGCCGGACGACGACGACGACTGAGGGACGAGGACGACGGAGCAGGGCACGGCAGCGGGCGGCCACGCCGCCCCTGGCTCTCGCCCGCTGCCGCCTGCTAACCTGTACGGACAAAGCGCCGCTACAGACGAGAGCCCGTCCCCCGTGCCAATCCGTTCGCTCCTGATCGCCAATCGCGGCGAGATCGCCATCCGCATCGCCCGCGCCGCGGCCGAACTCGACATCCGCAGCGTCGCCGTCTTCTCCGAGGACGATGCCACGTCGCTGCACGTCCGCAAGGCGGACGAGGCGCGGCCGCTGCCGGGCACCGGAGTCGCCGCCTATCTGGACGCGGCGCGCATCATCGGCGTGGCACGGGAGGCGGGCTGCGACGCCATCCACCCCGGCTACGGCTTCCTCGCCGAGAACGCCGGCTTCGCGCGCGCCTGCGCCGAGGCGGGTATCACCTTCGTCGGGCCGGATCCGGACGCGCTCGACCTGTTCGGCGACAAGACCAGCGCCCGCACCCTGGCCCAGCGCTGCGGCGTGCCCGTGCTGGAGGGCACCGCGGGTGTCAGCACGCTGGAGCAGGTGAAGGCCTTCTTCGCCTCACTCGGCCCGAACGGCGCGGTCATGCTGAAGGCCGCCGCCGGCGGCGGCGGGCGCGGCATGCGCCCGGTGCGCCGGGCGGAGGACCTCGCCGAAGCGTACGAGCGCTGCGCGTCGGAAGCGCGCGCCGCCTTCGGCAACGGCGACCTCTACGCCGAGCGCCTGTTCCCCAAGGCCCGGCACATCGAGGTGCAGATCCTGGGCGACGGCACCGGCGATGTCTGCCACCTGTGGGAGCGCGAGTGCAGCGTCCAGCGCCAGCGCCAGAAGATCGTCGAGATCGCGCCGGCGCCGAACCTGTCGCCTTCCGTGCGCGAGCGGATCCTCGGTGCCGCGCTGAACCTCGCCGAGGCCGTGCGCTACCGCAACGCCGGCACGGTGGAGTTCCTGCTCGACGCCAGTCGGGAGGGCGAGGACGCGCCCTTCGCCTTCATCGAGACGAACGCCCGCCTGCAGGTCGAGCACACCGTCACCGAGGAGGTGACCGGTCTCGACATCGTCCGCCTGCAGCTGGAGATCGCCGGCGGCGGGACCCTGGCCGCGCTGGGCCTCGGCCGCGACCGCGTGCCGGCGCCGCGCGGCACCGCCATCCAGCTGCGCGTCAATCTGGAGACGATGGGCGAAGGCGGCATGGCCAAGCCGGCCGGCGGCACCCTCACCGCCTACGAACCGCCCGCCGGCCCCGGCGTGCGCGTCGACGGCTACGGCTATCCCGGCTACCGTACCAACCCGCGCTTCGACTCGCTGCTCGCCAAGGTGATCGTCCACGCCGCCGGCGACGGCGCGCACGGCGGCCTGGAACGCGCCGCGGCCAAGGCCTATCGCGCCCTGTCCGAGTTCCGCATCGCCGGCGCCCCGACCAACGCGCCCTTCCTGCAGAACGTGCTGCGCGATCCCGACTTCCTCGCCGGCCGCGTGCATACCGGCTTCATCGAGGAGCGGCCGGCGCTGATCGCGACCGACCCGGCGGCGCACCAGCACCTCTATTTCGAGCCCGCCGCCGCGACGCGACGCGTCGGCGCCCGCGTCGACGCGGGCGATCCGCTCGCCGTGCTGGCCTACGGCAAGGACGGCGGCGCCGACGTGGTGGCCGAGGCGATGCCGTCCGCCTATGACACGGCGTCGCCGTCCGACGTCACCGGGCCGGAGAACACCGTGCCACTGCCCGCCCCGATGCAGGGCACCATCGTCAGCGTCACCGTGGGCGAAGGTGCGGCCGTGCGCCAGGGCGAGCAGGTGCTGGTCATGGAGGCGATGAAGATGGAGCACGTCATCGCCGCCCAGGTCTCCGGCATCGTCCGCCGGATCACCGTGGAGCGCGGCGATACGGTGCTGGAGGACCATCCGCTCGCCTTCATCGAGGAGGCCGACGTCGGCGCGGGCGAGGCCGCCGCCGACGAGGAGATCGACCTGGACGCGATCCGGCCCGACCTCGCCGAGGTGCTGGCGCGCAAGGCGAAGACGCTCGACCCCGCCCGGCCCGACGCCGTCGCCCGCCGGCGCAAGACCGGGCAGCGCACCGTGCGCGAGAATGTCGACGATCTGGTCGATCCCGACAGCTTCATCGAGTACGGCGCCCTGACCCTGGCCGCGCGGCGCCAGCGCATGGCGATGCAGGAGCTGATCGACCGCACGCCGGCCGACGGCCTGGTCTGCGGCATCGGCCGCGTCAACGGCGACCGCTTCCCGGACGAGGCGGCGCGCACGATGGTGGTCGCCTACGACTACACCGTGCTCGCCGGCACCCAGGGCAAGAAGAACCACCAGAAGAAGGACCGGATGTTCGAGCTGGCGCACGAATGGCGCCTGCCGCTGGTCCTGTTCGCCGAGGGCGGCGGCGGCCGGCCTGGCGACACCGACGTGATGTTCGGCGCCAACCTGCAGACCGAGGCGTTCCAGCGCTTCGGCAAGCTGTCGGGCCTGGTGCCGCTGGTCGGCATCACGTCCGGCCGCTGCTTCGCCGGCAACGCCGTGCTACTCGGCTGCTGCGACGTGATTATCGCGACCGCCAATTCGACCATCGGCATGGGCGGCCCCGCCATGATCGAGGGCGGCGGCCTGGGCGTGTTCAAGCCCGAGGAAGTCGGCCCGATGTCGGTACAGGTGCCGAACGGCGTGGTCGACATCGCCGTCGCCGACGAGGAAGAGGCCGTCGCGGTCGCGAAGAAATACCTGTCCTATTTCCAGGGCCCCGTCGCCGACTGGGACTGCGCCGACCAGCGCCTGCTGCGCCGCGCCATCCCGGAGAACCGGCTGCGCGTCTACGACGTGCGCCGGGTGATCGACACGCTGGCCGACGCCGGCTCGGTACTGGAGGTGCGGCGCGGCTTCGGCCACGGCATCGTCACCGCCTTCATCCGCGTCGAGGGCCGGCCGCTCGGCGTCATCGCCAACAACCCGATGCACCTCGGCGGCGCCATCGACAGCGACGCGTCCGACAAGGCCGCCCGCTTCATGCAGCTCTGCGACGCCTTCGACATACCGATTCTGTCGCTGTGCGACACGCCCGGCAACATGGTCGGCCCGGAATACGAGCGCACCGGGCTCGTCCGCCACTGTTGCCGCATGTTCGTCATCGCGGCGAACATCACGGTGCCGGTCTTCACGGTGGTGCTGCGCAAGGGCTACGGCCTGGGCGCGCAGGGCATGGCCGGCGGCGGCTTCCACGCGCCCTTCATGACCATCTCCTGGCCGACCGGCGAGTTCGGCGGCATGGGGCTGGAGGGTGCCGTGAAGCTGGGCTATCGCGACGAGCTGGCGAAGATCGAGGACCCGGCCGAGCGCAAGGCCGCCTACGACAGGCGCGTCGCCGGCATGTACGAGCAGGGCAAGGCGCTTTCGATCGCCAGCTTCTTCGAGCTCGACGACGTGATCGACCCGGCCGACACGCGGCGCTGGATCATGTCCGGCCTGCGCTCCCTGCCGCCGATCCCGCCGCGCGCCGGCAAGAAGCGGCCGAACATCGACACCTGGTAGGTGGTAGGGCCCGCGCCGGACGTCAGTCCGCCTGCCCCTGATGGTGGCTGCGGGCGGCGCGGTCGGGCTCGCCGCCGGCATGGCGCACGCCGGGCCCCGGCTCGGCCGACGGGTTCAGGTTGTGCGCCGTGTTGATCAGGGCGATGTGCGAGAAGGCCTGGGGGAAGTTGCCGAGCTGGCGCCTCCCCTTCGGGTCGTACTCCTCTGCGAGCAGGCCGACGTCGTTGCACATCGCCAGCAGCTTCTCGAACCGGCTGACCGCCTCGTCGCGGCGGCCGATCATCGCCAGCGCGTCGCAGAGCCAGAAGCTGCACGCCAGGAACGCGCCCTCGCCCGGCGGCAGTCCGTCGGCGACCTCCTCGGAGTGGTAGCGGAGCACCAGCCCATCGACCGTCAGCTCGCGCTCGATCGCCTCTATGGTGCGGCGGACGCGCGGGTCCTCCGCAGGCAGGAAGCCCACCAGGGGGATCATCAGCAGGGCCGCGTCGAGCGCGTCGCCGCCGTAATACTGCACGAAGGTGCCGCGTTCCTCGCTGTAGCCGCGTGCGCAGACGTCGGCGTGGATGCGGTCGCGCACCGCGCGCCAGCGCTCGACCGGCCCGTCCCGGCCGGACTCCTCGACGGCCTTCACGGCACGGTCGAACGCCACCCAGGCCATCATGTTCGAATGGGTGAAGTGCCGCCGCGGCCCGCGCACCTCCCAGATGCCCTCGTCCTCGCGGTCCCACCGGTCCTCGAGATAGTGCAGCATCGTCTGCTGCATGCGCCACGCATCGTCGTCCGGCTCCAACCCGAAGCGCCGCGCGGCGTGCAGCGCGTCCATCACCTCGCCGTACACGTCGAGCTGGAACTGGTCGAAGGCGGCGTTGCCGATCCGCACCGGCTTGCTGCCGTGATAGCCGGGCAGCCAGTCGAGTTCGTGCTCCAGCAGGCGCCGCTCGCCGGCCAGGCCGTACATGATCTGCAGTTCCGACGGGTCGCCGGCGATCGCCCGCAGCAGCCAGGCCCGCCACGCCGCCGCCTCGTCGCGATAGCCGCAGGTCAGCAGCGAGTAGAGCGTCAGCGTCGCGTCGCGCAGCCAGCAATAGCGATAGTCCCAATTGCGCACGCCGCCCAGATGCTCGGGCAGCGAGGTGGTGGGCGCCGCCACGATCGCCCCGGTCGGCGAGAAGGTCAGCGCCTTCAGGGTCAGCAGCGAGCGCTTGACCTCGGCGTCCCACTTGCCGCGATAGGTGTTGCGCTCGATCCAGCTCCGGGACAGTTCGCGGATCACGTCCAGCGCCCGCTCGGCATCCATCGGCAGGCAGGGCGCCAGATGCGAGCGGCGCCAGGTGAGTGAGAAGGGCACCCGTTCGCCCGCCGCCACAGTGAAGTCCGCGACGGTGTGGAAGGCCTCGCCGCGCATGTCCACCGGCGCGGTCAGCTGAACCGCGTCGGGGCCGGCGATGGCGTTGATGCCGTTCGGCATCCGCCGCACCCACGGCTTCACCCGGCCGTAGTCGAAGCGCAGGGCGAGGTCCATGCACATGGCGACCCGCCCGCGCCGCCCCTCGACGATGCGGATCAGGTCCATCCGGCTGTCGTCGGGTGGCACCGGCATGAAGTCGATGACCGCGACCTCGCCCTCGTCGGTCGTGAACACCGTCTCCAGGATCAGCGTGTCGCCCTGGTAGCGCCGCGTGACGCTGCGGGCCGCCGCCTGCGGCGCGATCAGCCAGCGCCCGTTGTCGCTCGTGCCGAGCAGTGCGGCGAAGCAGGCGGCCGAGTCGAAATGCGGCATGCACAGCCAGTCGATCGAGCCGTTCCTGCCGACGAGCGCGCTGGTGAAGGTGTTGCCGATCAGGGCGTAGTCCTCGATCGGCAGCGGCAGGTATATCTCCATCAGCCCGTCTCTCCTCAGGCCGGAGCGGGAGCCGGGAGGCCCCGGCGTGCGCCGGCCGCGCGACACCCCGCCGCTCCGAAAACGACGTGATGACAACGGGATGACGCCGTGGATGTTCCGAAGCGGAATGCCGCGGGGCGCGCGGTGGGCCTCAGGCGTTGCCGTTCAGATAGTCCATCGCCGCCTGCACGCCGCCCTTGGCGTGCGGAACGCCGGCCGCGGCGAGGCCCATTTCGACTCCCGCCAGGGTGCCGCACAGCATCAGTTCGTTCATGTCGCCCAGATGGCCGATGCGGAAGACCCGCCCCTGCAGCTTGCCCAGGCCGTTGCCGAGCGACATGTTGAACTTCTCCAGGGTGATGCGGCGGAAGACGTCGGCATCGTGGCCATCGGGCAGCAGGACGGCGGTCAGCACGCTGCTGTATTCCTGCGGCTCCCGGCACAGCACCTCCAGGCCCCAGGCGCGCACGGCGCGCCGCGTCGCCTCGGCCAGCCGGTCGTGGCGGGCGAAGACGTTCGCCATGCCCTCCTCCTCCAGCATGGCGATCGCCTCGCGCAGGCCGTAGAGCAGGTTGGTCGCCGGCGTGTAGGGAAAATAGCCGGTGGCGTTCGCCTTCAGCATCGCCTCCCAGTCCCAGAAGGCCCGCGGCAGCCGCGCCGACTTCGACGCGGCGAGCGCCTTCTGGCTGATCGCGTTGAAGGACAGGCCCGGCGGCAGCATCAGGCCCTTCTGCGAGCCGGCCACCGTGACGTCGACGCCCCAGTCGTCGTGGCGGTAGTCCATCGACCCCAGCGACGAGATCGTGTCGACCATCAGCAGCGCCGGATGGCCGGCGCGGTCGATCGCGGCGCGCACCTCGGCGACGCGGCTGGTGACGCCGGTCGAGGTCTCGTTGTGGACGACGCAGACGGCCTTGATCGCGTGGTCACGATCCTCGCGCAGACGCGCCTCCATCGCCGCCGGGTCGGCGCCGTGCCGCCAGTCGCCCGACAGGAACTCCGCCTCGAGCCCCAGCTTGCCGGCCAGCTCGCGCCAGAGCGTCGCGAACCAACCCGTCTCGTACATCAGGACGCGGTCGCCGGCGGAGAGCGTGTTGACCAGCGCCGCCTCCCAGGCCCCCGTGCCGGAGGCCGGGTAGATGATCACCGGCCCGGCACAGCCGAAGACGCCGTGCAGGCCCTGCAGGATCTCGCGCGACATGACGCCGAACGCCGGACCGCGATGGTCCATGGTCGGATTGTCGATCGCCCGCAGGATGCGGTCGGGCACGTTGCTCGGCCCGGGGATCTGAAGGAAGTGCCGGCCGCGTTGTACCGCCATGGGAAGGTCCTCTCCGTTCGGTCGCGCATTATCGCCGTGCGGAATATCGGCGCAAACGGAAAGGCTGTCGGTCACGGGCCGCGGCAAGCTCCGTCGCGCAACGGCCCTCGGCGCCTGCCCAGGCGGAGGCTCGAACACGAGACTTAAAATATGCTGCAAACACCGGTTGCATACGACGACCTCCGCCGCCGTGAATCGGGCAAAAGAACGTTTGCGGAACAGGAACAAACCGCGTACATTGCGCATCAAGGACGCCGCATCGGGCGCTGTCGAAATCCGTCCGCCGCCCTTTCGTTGCGCAGGACGCGGACGCTGTGGAATAAGGGAGCCCTCGCACATGTCGACCGCACTTCGCCTCGTCGAAAAGGACAGCATGGACAAGCAGAAGGCGCTCGACGCCGCTCTCGGCCAGATCGAGAAGGCGTTCGGCAAGGGCTCGATCATGCGGCTCGGTCAGCGCGAGGCGCCGGTCGAGGCGGACGTGGTGTCGACGGGCTCGCTCGGGCTCGACATCGCGCTCGGCATCGGCGGCCTGCCGCGCGGCCGCGTCATCGAGATCTACGGGCCGGAGAGTTCGGGCAAGACGACCCTGGCGCTGCACGTCGTCGCCGAGGCGCAGAAGAAGGGCGGCGTCTGCGGTTTCGTCGACGCCGAACACGCGCTCGACCCGTCCTACGCCAAGAAGCTCGGCGTCAACCTCGACGAACTGCTGATCTCGCAGCCGGACACCGGCGAGCAGGCGCTGGAGATCGTCGACACGCTGGTGCGCTCGGGCGCCCTCGACGTCCTGGTCGTCGACAGCGTCGCGGCCCTCGTGCCACGCGCCGAGATCGAGGGCGAAATGGGCGATTCGCTGCCCGGCCTGCAGGCCCGCCTGATGAGCCAGGCGCTGCGCAAGCTGACCGCCTCCATCTCCAAGTCGCGCACGATCGTCATCTTCATCAACCAGATCCGGATGAAGATCGGCGTCATGTTCGGCAACCCGGAGACGACGACGGGCGGCAACGCGCTGAAATTCTACGCCTCGGTCCGCCTCGACATCCGCCGCATCGGCGCGATCAAGGAGCGCGACGTCGTCACCGGCAACCAGACCCGCGTCAAGGTCGTCAAGAACAAGATGGCGCCGCCGTTCCGGGTGGTCGAATTCGACATCATGTACGGCCAGGGCGTGTCGAAGACGGGTGAGTTGCTCGACCTCGGCGTGCAGGCGAACATCGTCGAGAAGTCGGGCGCCTGGTTCTCCTACAACGGCGACCGGGTCGGCCAGGGCCGCGAGAACGCCAAGACCTATCTGCGCGAGCACCCGGACGTCGCCGACGCCATCGAGAAGGCGATCCGCGCCAATGCGGGCCTCGTCGCCGAGGCGATGATCACCGGCCCCGACAGCGAGCCCTCGGACGAGTAGGCCGGGCGGAGCGGCCTCCCTTCCACCCTTGGGGGGCACCTTCGCGCAGGGTTTTCCGCGTGCGACACTGCGGAAAACACTGCGAGGAGGAACAGCCCGTGGACCAGTCTTCCGACGCTTTCGCACACGGCCGGCGCTTCGAGGGCCGCACCGCCATCCTGACCGGCGGCGCCAAGGGCATCGGCCGCGCCACCGCCCTGCGCTTCCTCGCCGAAGGCGGCCGCCTGGCGGTGATCGACATGGAGCCGGAGGACGGAGACTTCGCCGCGGCACTGCGCCGCGACGCAGGCGACGGCGGCAACCGCCTCCTCTACGTCACCGGCGACGCGACGGACGAGGCGCAGGTGCGGGCGGCGGCGGACACGGCCGAAGCCGGCCTCGGCCCCGCCGACATCCTGATCAACAATGTGGGATTCGGCGCCAATCCGCGGCCGATCGAGGACCTGGGACGCGACGAATGGGACCGGTTCCTGGCGATCAACCTGACCAGCGCCTTCCTGATGACCCGCGCCGTTCTTCCGGGCATGCGGGCACGGCGCTACGGCCGCATCGTGAACCTCGCCTCGATCGCCGGCCGCGGCATCAGCGAGATCTCCAACCTGCACTATTCGACCGCCAAGGCCGCGGTCATCGGCTTCACCCGCAAGCTGGCCTTCGAGGAAGCGGCGAACGGCGTGGCGGTCAATGCGGTGGCACCCGGCACGGTCTTCACCGACCGCGTGCGCAGCCGCTACGAGGCGCTCGACCCGGCGGATCAGGCGGCGCGGATGGCGGCGATCCCGCTGGGCCGCGCCGCCCGGCCGGAGGAGATCGCGACGGCGATCCTCTTCCTCGCCTCGGACGACGCCAGCTACATCACCGGCACGACGCTCGACGTGAACGGCGGGCGCCTGATGAACTGACCGGCGCGCCGGCACCGCCCGCCGCACCAGCACAATTGTCGGGCGACGCCGCGGCCTATAGTGTCCGCGCCATGCGCGCCCCCTTCGCCACCCGCGCCGACCGGACGCGCGGCCGGCTCGTGCCCGAATCCGAATCGGCCAACCGGACGCCGTTCCAGCGCGACCGCGACCGCATCATCCATGCGACCGCCTTCCGGCGCCTGCAGTACAAGACCCAGGTCTTCATCTATCACGAGGGCGACCACTACCGGACCCGCCTCACCCACTCGCTGGAGGTGGCGCAGATCGCGCGGTCCCTGTCGCGCAGCCTCGGCCTCGACGAGGATCTGGCCGAAGCCCTGGCGCTCGCCCACGACCTCGGCCACACGCCCTTCGGCCATGCCGGCGAGCGCGCGCTGCAGGACGGCCTCGCCGCCTACGGCGGCTTCGACCACAACGTCCAGACGCTGCGCATCCTGACGCGGCTGGAACGCCGCTATGCCGCCTTCGACGGCCTGAACCTGACCTGGGAGACGCTGGAGGGCGTGGTCAAGCACAACGGCCCGCTCAGGGGACCCTATGCCACCGGCCCGCACGCGGCCGCCGGCGCCGTGCCGGCCGAGGCGATCGCCGCCTACGACGCGCGCCACCCGCTCGACCTCGATACCTTCCCTGGTCCCGAGGCCCAGGTCGCCGCACTGGCCGACGACATCGCCTACAACAGCCACGACGTCGACGACGGCCTGCGCGCCGGCCTGTTCGACGAGGCCGACCTCGCCGGCCTGCCGCTGGTCGGGCCGCTGATCGGTGCCGTGCGGGACCGCTGGGGCGACCTCGACCGGCCGCGCCTCGCCCACGAGGTCGTCCGACGCATGATCGACGTCATGATCACCGACGTGCTCGCAGAGACGCGGCGGCGCATCGCGGCCGCGCAGCCGGCTTCGGCCGAGGCGGTGCGCGGGCTGCCGGCGCCGCTCGTCGCCTTCTCCGACGAGATGCAGGCGCACGACCGCGCGTTGAAGCAGTTCCTCTGGACCCACATGTACAGGCACTGGCGGGTCAACCGGATGACCAGCAAGGCGCGTCGTGTGGTAAAGGACCTCTTCGCGCTCTTCCACGCGGAGCCGAACACGTTGCCCGACGAATGGCGGGCGCTCGCGGACGCACCGGGTACCGCCCGGACGGCCAGGGTCGCCGCCGACTATATCGCCGGAATGACGGATCGGTTCGCGCTCGACGAGCATTTCCGACTGTTCGACCGCTACAGCAAGACTTGATGAACGTCTTCAGCCGCTTCCAAGCCGTCACCGCCGACATCCTGCGCGACCTCGCCGCCGCGGGCACGCTGCCGGCCGGGCTCGACCTCGACCGAATCTCGGCCGAGCCGCCGCGCGACCCGACGCACGGCGACGTCGCCACGAACGCCGCCATGGTGCTGGCCAAACCCGCCGGCATGAAGCCGCGCGACCTGGCCGAGCGGGTGGCCGCGCGCCTGCGCGAGCATCCCGACGTCGCCGCGGTGGAGGTCGCCGGGCCCGGCTTCATCAACCTGCGCCTGTCCGACGCCTTCTGGCGCGACCGCCTGCGCGAGGTGCTGCGCGACGGCCTCGCCTACGGCGACTCGACCGTCGGTGCCGGCACGCGCGTCAACGTCGAATACGTCTCGGCCAACCCGACCGGCCCGCTGCATGTCGGCCACGGCCGCGGCGCCGTCTTCGGCGACGTGCTCGCTTCCCTGCTGACCAAGGCCGGCTACGACGTCGCGCGGGAGTACTACGTGAACGACGCCGGCGCCCAGGTCGACGTGCTGGCGCGCTCCGCCTTCCACCGCTACCGCGAGGCGCTGGGCGAGACGCTCGGCGACGTGCCCGAGGGGCTGTACCCCGGCGACTATCTCGTGCCCGTCGGGCACATGCTGGCCGAGCGGCACGGCACGGCGCTGCGCGACCAGGACGAGAGCGCCTGGCTGCCGGTCGTCCGCGACGCCGCCATCGACGCCATGATGGCGCTGATCCGCGAGGACCTGGAGGCCGTCGGCATCCGCCACGACCTGTTCGCCTCCGAGCGCGCCCTGGTGGCGGGCGGCAAGGTTGACGCGGCGGTGAAGACCCTAGAGGACGGCGGCCACGTCTATCGCGGCGTGCTGGAGCCGCCGAAGGGCAAGATGATCGAGGACTGGGAGCCGCGGCCGCAGCTGCTGTTCCGCTCCAGCGCCTTCGGCGACGATGTCGACCGGCCGCTGCAGAAGTCCGACGGCAGCTGGACCTATTTCGCCAGCGACATCGCCTATCATTTCGACAAGGTGAACCGCGGCTTCCAGACCCTGATCGACGTCTGGGGCGCCGACCACGGCGGCTACGTCAAGCGGGTCAACGCCGCGGTCCAGGCGCTGACCGGCGGCAAGGCCGAGATCGACGTGAAGCTCTGCCAGCTGGTGCGCATCCTGCGCGGCGGCGAACTGGTGCGCATGTCGAAGCGCTCGGGCGATTTCGTCTCCCTGCGCGAGGTGGTCGACGAGGTCGGCAAGGACGTCGTCCGCTTCATCATGCTGACGCGCAAGAACGACGCCGCGCTCGACTTCGACCTGGTGAAGGTGGTCGAGCAGTCGCGCGACAACCCGGTCTTCTACGTCCAGTACGCCCATGCCCGCGCCTGCTCGGTCTTCCGCAACGCTGCGGAGGCGATGCCGGGCGTCGACCTGTCGGCAGGAGCGCTCGCCGACGCGCCGCTCGACCGCCTGACCGATCCCGACGAACTGGCGGTCATCAAGGCGCTGGCGGCGTGGCCGCGCGTCGTCGAGGGTGCGGCCCAGGCGCACGAGCCGCACCGCCTCGCCTTCTACCTGTCGGAACTGGCATTCCTGTTCCACGCCCTGTGGAACAAGGGCCGCGAGGACCCGAGCCTGCGATTTATCCTGCCGGAGGCGCCGGAGACCACCATGGCCCGCATGGCGCTGCTGAAGGGCGTGGCCACGGTCGTCGCCTCGGGCCTGCAGGTCTTCGGCATCGCAGCCGCCGAGGAGATGCGCTGATGCCGCCCGTCGACAGGAGGCGCGACCGCGGCACGCCGGGCCTGCCGGTGCGGGCACGCCGGCGCCTGCCGGTCGTCGGCGCCGTGGTCGTGCTGGCCGCCTTCGGCGGGGCGATCTGGTACGCCTACACCATGGGCAAGAGTGCCATGGTGGACAGCGAGGTGCCGCTAATCACCGCCCGCACCGATCCCCTCCGCACCGAGCCGGACGACCCCGGCGGGATGCAGGTGCCCTTCCGCGACAAGCTGGTCTACGAACAGCTGCTGTCCGACGCGCCGCCGCCGTCGCCGAAAGACGCCACCCTGCTGCCGCGGCCGGAGGAGCCGGTGGACCGGCCGCCGCCGATGCCGGCCGAACCTGAGGCGCCGCCTGTGCCGTCCGAAGGCGTGACGGTCTCGCCGCTGCCGCGGCCGGAGGAGCGCACGCCGGCGCCGGCGCCGGAGGAAAGGCCGGCGGAGGCCTTGCCGGTGCCGACGCCCGCCCCCACCCCGGCACAGCCGCCGGCACCGCCCACCCAGCCGGCCGAGACGGCACCGCCGGCTCAGCCGGCCGAGACGGCACGGGCGCCGCAGCCGTCGCGTGGCGGCGGCTACCGCGTGCAGATCGCCTCGCTGCGCAGCGAGGCGGAGGCGCGCACCGCGTGGGAGCGTGCGCGCAAGGCCAATTCCGACCTGCTCGGCCGGCTGGAGGCCAGTTACGAGCGCGTCGACCTCGGCAGCCGCGGCGTCTATCACCGCGTGCAGGCGGGGCCGCTGCCGGAGAAGACCCTGGCGGAGATGCTGTGCAGCCAATTGAAGGCCCGCAATGTCGGTTGCATCGTCGTCGCGCCCTGAAGACCGGCCCGCGGCGCCGGGCGCCGCCATCCTCGGCTGTTCCGGGGAATCGCTGACCGCGGCCGAACGGCGCTTCTTCGCCGACGCCGATCCGCTCGGCTTCATCCTGTTCCGCCGCAACTGCACGGCACCGGACCAGGTCCGCGCCCTCGTCGACGACCTGCGTACCGCCGTCGGCCGCGCAGACGCGCCGGTGCTGATCGACCAGGAGGGCGGCCGCGTCGCCCGCCTGCAGCCGCCGTTCTGGCGCAGGCTGCCGCCGGCCGCGATCGCGGGCGCGCTCTACGCCGACGAACGCGAGGCGGGGCGGGAAGCGGCCTTCCTGATTGCCCGCCTGACCGCCGACATGCTGCATCCCCTGGGCATCACGGTGAACTGCGCGCCGGTGCTGGACGTGCTGCATCCGGACGCCCGCGACCCGATCGTCGGCGACCGCGCCTTTTCCGGCGACCCCGCCGTCGTCGCCGACCTGGGTGCCGTCTACGCCCGCGGCCTGATGGAAGGCGGCGTGCTGCCGGTCGCCAAGCACATCCCCGGGCATGGCCGCGCCGACGCCGACAGCCATGTCGCGCTGCCTGTCGTGACGGCGTCCGACGCCGAACTCGACGGCTTCGACCTCGCCCCGTTCAAGGCCCTTTCCGGGGTGCCGATGGCGATGACGGCCCACATCCTCTATCCCGCCTGGGACGCCGACCGCTGCGCCACCCTGTCGCCCACCGTGATCGACACGGTGATCCGCCGGCGCATCGGCTTCGACGGCCTGCTGATGAGCGATGACCTGTCGATGGCGGCGCTGCAGGGCACGCTGGCGGAGCGCACCGCGGCATCGCGTGCCGCCGGTTGCGATGTAGCACTGCACTGCAACGGCCGCATGGTGGAGATGGAGGCGGTCGCCGCGTCGGCCGGGCGGCTCGACGCCGACGGCCTGCGCCGCTGGCGCTCCGCCCGGTCGCACCTGCGCAGGCCCGCCCCGTTCGACGCCGAGGCCGGCTGGACGCGCCTCGCGGCGCTGCGGGCACGCGCCGAGGCGGGTACCGGCACGGGCACCGGGTCGGACGCTTGATCCCCGATATCGCCGATCTCGCCCGCGCGGTCTCGGTCTGGGCCCTGCCCGTCCTGCTCGCGATCACCCTGCACGAGGCGGCGCACGGCTGGGCGGCCTGGAAGCTCGGCGACGACACGGCCCGGCGGCTCGGGCGCGTCAGCTTCAACCCGCTGCGCCATGTCGACCCCTTCGGCACGGTCGTCCTGCCGGCGATGATCCTGCTGCTGTCCGGCGGCCGCTTCATGCTGGGCTACGCCAAGCCGGTCCCGGTCGCCGTCGAGCGGCTGCGCAATCCGCGCTGGCACATGGTCCTGGTCGCCGCGGCCGGCCCGGCCGCCAACCTGCTGATCGCGTTCGTGGCGGCGCTGCTGCTCCACACCCTGCCCTACCTGCCGTCCTTCGCGCTCGAATGGGCGGGGCGCAACCTGGAGAACGCGATCCTCTTCAACCTCGTGATCGCTGTCTTCAACATGATGCCGCTGCCGCCGCTCGACGGTGGCCGGATCGTGACCGGCCTGCTGCCCTACCGCCTCGCCGTGCCCTTCGCCCGGCTGGAACGCTGGGGCCTGCTGATCGTCCTCGGCCTCGTCTTCCTCCTGCCCTTCCTCGGCAACCGGATCGGCATGGATCTCGACCTCTTCTCCAGCGTCATCCTCGGCACGGCCTATGCCCTGGCGGTGCTGGTCCTGACGGTCGCGGGATTCGGCGGATGACCGGCCAGACCACTGACCAGACGACCGGGCAGACGACCGGGGACGCGTTCGAGGCGGCGCCCGTGCCGCGCGAGAACGAGGCGCTCGTCGTCGACCTCGGCACGTTCGAAGGGCCGATCGACCTGCTCCTGTCGCTGGCGCGCGACCAGAAGGTCGACCTCGCACGCATCTCGATCCTGAAGCTGGCCGACCAGTATCTCGATTTCGTCGCGCGCGCGCAGAACCTGCGCCTGGAACTGGCCGCCGACTATCTCGTGATGGCCGCCTGGCTCGCCTACCTGAAGAGCCGCCTGCTCCTGCCGCCGCCGCACGCCGACACGACGCCGCCGACCGCGGAGCAGATGGCCGAGGCGCTGGCCTTCCAGCTGCGCCGGCTGGAGGCGATGCAGGAGGGCGCGGTGCGCCTGTTCGCCCGGCCGAAGCTGGGCGAGGAGGTGTTCGCCCGCGGCGCGCCGGAGGGGATAACCTTCATCGGCCGGCCGCAGTGGAGCGCCAGCCTGTTCGACCTGCTGCGCACTTACACGGCGCTGCGCCGGCGCGGTGCCCAGGGCCAGTTCGTGCTGACCGCCCCCGACCTCTACTCGCTCGACGACGCCTTCGAGCGGCTGGAGCGGATGCTCGGCCGCATGCCGCCCGGTGCCGCGGACTGGCAGGCGCTGTCGAGCTTCCTGCCGGCGAACCTGCGCAGCGGCGTCTACCGCCGCTCCGTCATCGCCACCACCTTCTCCGCCACCCTGGAGATGGTGAAGGCCGGCCGGGTCGAACTGCGCCAGGACGCGGCCTTCGGCCCGCTGCTGCTGCGGCCGGCGCCGCCGCGCGCGGCAGAGGACGCGGACAATGCGGGCGACGAAACGGTTGCCGAAGACGGCGAAGATCCCGAAGACTGACGCATGGAAGCCGACTTCAGCCTGATCCGCATCGCCGAGGCCGTGATCTTCGCGGCCGAGCAGCCCGTGCCGGAGGCGGAACTGGCCGCACGCCTGCCGGAGGGTACCGACGTGCGGGCGCTGCTGGCCGAACTGACCGAGCACTACCGCGGCCGCGGCGTCGAACTCACCGCCGTCTCCGGTGGCTGGACCTTCCGCACCGCCGCCGACATCGCGCCCACGCTGCGGGTCGAGCGGCCGCAGCCGAAGCGCCTGTCGCGCGCGGCGATGGAAACGCTGGCGGTCATCGCCTACCACCAGCCGGTCACGCGCCCCGAGATCGAGGAGGTGCGCGGCGTGTCCCTCGGCAAGGGCACCCTCGACGTGCTGCTGGAGGCGGGCTGGGTGGCGCCGGGCAAGCGGCGCGAGGCGCCGGGCCGGCCGCTGACCTGGATCACCACCGACGCCTTCCTCGAGCATTTCTCGCTGAACGCGATCGCCGACCTGCCGGGCCTGGAGGAGATGCGCGCCTCGGGCCTGCTCGACGCCCGTCCCGCCGCCACCGCGATCGGCCGCACGGACGACGCCGCTTTGCCGGAAGCCTTCCAGACGGAAGACGAACAGGCCGCCGAGGCACTCGACGAGCCGCAGGACGAGCCCCCGAACAAAAACGGGCGGAGCGACCCTTAGGCCGCCCCGCCCTTCCCGAATTGCACCCTTCTCGAACGCCGTCCACACGGCCTGCCGAGGCAGGCCGTGGCCCGCCGGATCAGGCCGCCATCAGGCTGCGCAGCACGTAGGGCAGGATGCCGCCGTGCTTGTAGTAGTCGACCTCGTCCAGCGTATCGATCCGGCAGCGCAGCTGGATCTCGTCCACCTTGCCGTCGGCGCGGTGGATGCGGCAGGTCAGGTCCATGCGCGGCTTCAGGCCCTGCTCGACGCCGACGATGTCGATGACTTCGCTGCCGTCCAGACCCAGGGTCTTGCGCGTCTGGCCATCCTTGAACTCCAGCGGCAGGACGCCCATCCCGACCAGGTTCGAGCGATGGATGCGCTCGAAGCTCTCGGCGATGACGGCCTTGATGCCTAGCAGGCGCGTACCCTTCGCCGCCCAGTCGCGCGACGAGCCCGTGCCGTACTCCTTGCCGGCGATGGCGATCAGCGGCACGCCGTCGGCCATGTAGCGCATGGCGGCGTCGTAGATCGGCATCACCTCGCCGGTCGGCGCGTACTTGGTCACGCCGCCCTCGGTGCCGGGGGCCGTCTCGTTCTTGATGCGGATGTTGGCGAAGGTGCCGCGCATCATGACTTCATGGTTGCCGCGGCGGGCACCGTAGGAGTTGAAGTCGCCGGGGCGAACCTGATGCTCCAGCAGGTACTCGCCGGCCGGTCCGTCGCGCTTGATCGAGCCGGCGGGCGAGATGTGGTCGGTCGTGATGCTGTCCGCCAGCAGGGTGAGGATGCGCCCGCCGGTCACGTCGCTGACCGCACCCGGCTCGCGCGGCATGTCCTCGAAATAGGGCGGGTTCTTCACGTAGGTGCTGCCGCCGTTCCAGCGATAGACCTCGCTGTTGGTCGTCGCGAGGTCGCGCCACTCCTTCGGGCCCTCGAACACGTTGCCGTAGCGCTCGCGGAACATCTCCGGCGTGACGAACTGGCGGATGGTGTCGGCCACTTCCTGGTTCGACGGCCAGATGTCGCGCAGATAGACGTCCTGCCCGTCCGAGCCCTTGCCCAGCGGCTCCTCGGTCAGGTTCATCTTCAGGCTGCCGGCCAGCGCATAGGCCACCACCAGCGGCGGCGATGCCAGGTAGTTGGCCTTCACCTGCGGATGGACGCGGCCCTCGAAGTTGCGGTTGCCGGAGAGCACGGCGCCGACGGTCAGGTCCGCGGAATCGATCGCGTTGGCGATCGGCTCGTTCAGCGGGCCGGAGTTGCCGATGCAGGTCGTGCAACCGTAGCCGACGAGGTTGAAGCCCAGCGCGTCGAGCGAGTCCGTCAGGCCCGCCGCGTTGTAGTAGTCGGTCACCACCTGGCTGCCCGGCGCCAGCGACGTCTTCACCCAGGGCTTCACCTTCAGGCCCTTGGCGACCGCGTTGCGGGCAAGCAGGCCGGCCGCCAGCATGACGCTGGGGTTGGAGGTGTTGGTGCAGCTGGTGATGGCCGCGATGACCACGTCGCCGTCGGAGATCTGGTAGTTCTCGCCCTCGACCTGGACCGAGCGGTTGGTCCCAGCGTCGTCGAGCATCTTCTTGATCTGCGGTGCGACGCCGGACAGCAGCACGCGGTCCTGCGGACGCTTCGGGCCGGCGAGCGCCGGCTCGACCGTGCCGATGTCGAGTTCCAGGCTGTCGGTGAAGACGGGATCGGGCGTGTTCGCGTCGCGCCACATGCCCTGCGCCTTGGCATACGCCTCGACCAGCGCCACGCGGCCCTCGTCGCGGCCGGTCAGGCGCATGTAGTTCAGCACTTCCTTGTCGATCGGGAAGAAGCCGCAGGTGGCGCCGTACTCGGGGGCCATGTTGCCGATGGTGGCGCGGTCGGCCAGCGTCATGGAATCGAGGCCGGGGCCGTAGAACTCGACGAACTTGCCGACGACGCCCTTCTTGCGCAGCATCTCGGTGACGCGGAGCACGAGGTCGGTCGCCGTGGTGCCCTCGCGCAGCGCACCGGTCAGCTTGAAGCCGATGACCTCGGGGATGACCATGGAGACCGGCTGGCCGAGCATCGCGGCCTCGGCCTCGATGCCGCCGACGCCCCAGCCCAGCACGGCGAGACCGTTGACCATCGTCGTATGGCTGTCGGTGCCGACCAGCGTGTCGGGATAGGCGATCTCCTTGCCGTCCTCGGTCGCCGTCCAGACCACCTGGGCCAGATATTCCAGGTTGACCTGATGGCAGATGCCGGTGCCCGGCGGGACCACGCGGAAATTGTGGAAGGCCGACGCGCCCCAGCGCAGGAACTCGTAGCGCTCGCGGTTGCGCTCGAACTCGTTCTCCACGTTGGCGACGAACGCCTTATCGTTGCCGAAGGCGTCGACCATCACCGAGTGGTCGATGACGAGGTCGACCGGCACCAGCGGATTGATCCGCTGGGCGCTGCCGCCCAGGGCCTGCATCGCGTCGCGCATGGCGGCGAGATCGACCACGGCGGGGACGCCGGTGAAGTCCTGCATCAGCACGCGCGCCGGACGATAGGCGATCTCGGCGTTCGACTTGCGCTCGCCGAGCCAAGCCGCGAACTGCTTCAGGTCGTCGACCTTGACCGTACGGCCGTCCTCGTAGCGCAGCAGGTTCTCGAGCAGCACCTTCAGCGAGAAGGGCAGGCGCGACACGTCGCCGAGGGTCTTGGACGCCTCCTCGATGCTGAAATAGTCGTAGCTCTTGCCGCCGGCCTTGAGCGTACGGCGGGTCTTGAGGGTGTCCTGGCCTGTCACTGACACGGGGTCTCTCCTTCGGTCGGCCGTGCGGCTATGCCGGGTGCGGAACGATCTGGAATCGCTGGCGCGGTATGAGGCTCTGATTAAGCACTTACGGGAGGAAACGCAATCTGCGGGAAGGTTCCCGGCACTAATCAAGCCGCACGCGCCACCGCGCCGAACTCCTTCTCTACACCGAGTGGCTTCGTCGCGCGCCGCTTCCCCCTTGACCGGCCGGCCGGGATGTTGCGAAGTCCGGCCGGCCCCGGAAGGCACGGACATTTGCCGGCCGCCATCGCGCCGGGGGTCAGCACGGGAGACAGTTCCTCTATGCCCGGTCCCCTCGACGGACTCCTCGTCGTCAGCCTCGAACAGGCGGTCGCCGCCCCCTTCCTGTCCTGCCGCCTCGCCGACGGCGGTGCGCGGGTCATCAAGCTGGAGCGGTCCGGCGGCGACTTCGCCCGCGCCTACGACAATTTCGTGCACGGCCAGTCCTCCTATTTCGTCTGGCTGAACCGCGGCAAGGAATCGCTGGTCATCGACATCAAGGCGCAGGAAGACCAGGACCTGCTGCACCGGCTGCTGTCCAAGGCCGACGTCTGGATCCAGAACCTGGCACCCGGCGCCATCGACCGCGCCGGCTTCGGCTCGGAGGCGCTGCGGGCCCGCTACCCCCGCCTGATCACCGTCGACATCAGCGGCTATGGCGAGGTGGGCGAGCCCTACAGCCAGATGAAGGCCTACGACATGCTGATCCAGGCCGAGAGCGGCATCTGCTCGGTCACCGGCACGCCGGACGAACAGTGCCGCATCGGCGTCTCGGCCTGCGACGTGGCGACCGGCATGTTCGCCCACGCCGCCGTGCTCCAGGCACTCTACGAGCGCGAGAAGACCGGCAAGGGCAAGGGCGTGAAGGCCTCGCTCTTCTCCTCGATGGCCGACTGGATGGCAGGACCGCTGCTGCACCACGAATACGGCAACCGGCCCTGGCCACGCATTGCGCTGGGTCATCCGCTGCTGGTGCCCTACGGCGCCTTCTCGTCGAAGGATGGCGCCAAGACCCTGATCGCGGTGCAGAACCAGCGCGAGTGGGAACGCTTCTGCGACCACGTGCTGCTGCGCCCCGACCTGAAGACCGATCCGCGCTCGGCGACGACGGTGGCGCGCGTCGACAACCGGCCCTTCGTCGAGGGCGTCATCGAGGGCATCACCGGCACGCTGACCCGCCAGGAACTGCACGACCGGCTGCGCACCGGCGACGTGCCGTTCGGCAGCGTCAATTCGGTCGCCGACCTGTCGAAGCACCCGGCCCTGCGCCGCGTCACCGTCGACACCTCGGCCGGCCCGGTCAGCGTCACCGCACCGGCGACCTATTATGCGGGCGAGGCGCCGGTCGGCGGCGCCGTCCCCGATCTCGACCAGCAAGGCGAAGCGATCAGGAAGGAATTCGCGGCATGACTCAGGATCTCAATCACCTGCGCGACTGGATCGGCCGCACCGAGGAGGTCGAGGAGCGCGCCGCCGCCCAGATGGTGCACGGCCTCTACGCCCTGCTCGACAAGCCCGACGTGCCGAAGGAGGGCGATCCGATCCCGCCGATGGCGCACTGGTGCTTCTTCCAGCCGCGCGTCCCGGCCTCGCAGATCGGCCCGGACGGCCATCCGGCGCGCGGCGGCTTCATGCCGCCGGTGCCGCTGCCACGGCGCATGTTCGGCGGCGCGCGCACCAAATACATCAAGCCGCTGCGCGTCGGCGAGGCGATGCGCCGCGTCTCCAGGATCGCCGACGTGCAGATCAAGCCCGGCCGCACCGGCACGCTGGTCATCTGCACCGTCGACAACGACTTCTTCGGCGCCGACGGCCTGGCGATGACCGAGCAGTGGGACATCGTCTACCGCGACAATCCCCCGCCGAACGCGCCCGCCGGCAACAGCGGCAAGACCAACCCCGCGCCCTCCGACCACAAATGGATCGAGACGGTCGAGCCGAACCCGGTGATGCTGTTCCGCTACTCGGCGGTCACCTTCAACGGCCACCGCATCCACTACGACCGCAAGTACGTGACCGAGGTCGAGGGCTATCCGGGCCTCATCGTGCACGGCCCGCTGACGGCGACCTTCCTGCAGGAACTGGCCCTGAAGCACATGCCGGGCCGCACCCTGACCGGCTTCGACTTTCAGGCCCGCTCGCCGCTGTTCGATACGGCACCCTTCAAGGTCGCCGGCAAGCCGGGCGCCGACGCGAACACCGTCGAGCTCTGGTCGATCACGCCCGAGGGCAACCTCGGCACGCTGGCCACCGCGCGCTTCGGCTGACTCCGGGACAAAGGGCCCTCGTGCTGAGGAGCGCCCGCAGGGCGCGCCTCGAAGCGCGCGGGCCCGGCCCCCTTCTTCCGCGTCGCCACGGCACGCGCTAGGCTGACGACCCGACGCGACGCCAGATCGCGCGGCCGGAGGAACCCCGATGAATCCAGGTGCCTGTTTCATGGTCCGCGCGGTGGTGGCCGCGGAGGCCGACCGCGCCGCCTTCGACAAATGGTATGCCGACGAGCACCTGCCCGACGCGGTGCGAATGTTCGGCGCGCGCTCGGCCCGCCGCGGCTGGAGCCTGACCGACCCGTCGGTCCACTATGCGATCTACGACTTCACCGACGCCGCCGCGATGCGCGCCGCGACCGGCCCCGAGACGCTGAACCAACTCGTCGCCGAGTTCGACCGCGTCTGGGGCGACCGCGTCACCCGCTCGCGCGAGATGATCGAGATCGCCGGTTTTCTTCCTGCCTGACATCAGCGCCCAACAGCCCCGGAGCAGCCCCGCATGAGCGGCAAGATCGTCCTCACCAAATATTCTGCCGACAACGACGCCCTGGCCATGGAGATGGCGCCGGCCGGCTTCGAGACGGTCATGACCAGCGCCGGCACGCCCGAGTTCTTCTCCGCCCTCGCCGACGCCGACTATCTCGTGGGCTATGTGGACGGGCAGATCCGCGAGGAACTCTACAAGGCGGCGCCGAAGCTGAAGCTGATCCAGCTGCTCAACGCCGGCTACGACCGCGCCGACCTGGCCGCCGCGGTGAAGGCCCGAGTGCCGGTCGCCAACAATGGCGGCGCCAACTCCACCGCCGTCTCGGAGCATGCGATCCTGCTGATGCTGGCCGTCTCGCGCCGGCTGGTCTGGCAGCACAACAACGTCGCCGCCGGCCGCTGGCGCGGCAATTCCATGCCGCGCGTCTACGAGATGCGCGGCCGCACCCTCGGAATCGTCGGCCTCGGCACGATCGGCAAGAAGACCGCGCGCCTGGCCCAGGCGTTCGGCATGCGCGTCATCTATTACGACATCGACCGCCTGCCCGAGGACCGCGAGGATGCGCTGGACGTGCGCTTCCGCCTGTTCGGCGAACTGCTGCGCGAGTCCGACATCGTCTCGCTGCATACGCCGCTGAACCCGTCGACCGCGGGCATGATCGGAGCGGCCGAACTGGCACTGATGAAGCCGTCGGCGATCCTGGTCAACACCGCCCGTGGTCCAGTCGTCGACGAGCCCGCGTTGCATGCCGCGCTCTCGTCCGGCAAGATCGCCGGCGCCGGACTCGACGTCTTCGCCGAGGAGCCGCCGAAGCCCGACAACCCGCTGCTCGGCCTCGACAACGTGGTGCTGACCGCGCACCTCGCCGGCCCGACCTGGGACAGCAACCGCACCCGCCTGCGCAACGCCTTCGACAATGTCCAGCGCGTCGCCCGCGGCGAACCGCCGCTCTGGGTGATCCCCGAACTGGACTGAGATCGACGGGAGCGGTCGCCCGCTCCCGTTCCTCCCGGCGCGAACGATGCCGCGGTCAGGCGCCGGACGCCTGAAGCGCCTTCACGTCCTCGGTGGTCAGGCCCTTGCCGCCGATGCCCCAGGCGCCGCTGGGCACCTCCATCACCCGGACCCAGGTGACGCCGCGCATCGCCTCGCCCTCGATCCCGACCATGACGTCGGTCACCTTCTCGATCATGCTCTTCTTCTGGTCGGCCGTGAAAACGCCTTCGATCAGCTGAATGTCGACGAGCGGCATGACGTGCTCCTTCTCGGTCGTCGTCGCGGGTCCGCCCCGCGGCCTGTAAGCGATCCTGCCACCACGCCCGGCGCCGGGCTTGACGGCGCGCTGAGAAATTCCTGAGGATCGCCTGAAAAATCGAGCGCCGCGCGATACGCCCGAACGGCTATGATCGGCCCGGGCACCCGGAGACGTCTGCGTGGCGTCCTGCGGGCGGCCCCCGAGGGGCGAATGGTGCGGACCTCGATGATCTTCGCGTTCGGCGACAGGGAACTCGACACGGAGCTCTACGAGCTCCGGCAGGACGGCCGACCCTACAAGGTCGAGCCGCAGGTTTTCGACCTGCTGCACTTCCTGCTGCGCCACAACGACCGGATGGTCAGCCGCGACGAGATCGTCGAGGCGATCTGGGGCGGCCGCGCCGTAACCGAGGCGACGATCTCCACCTGCCTCAAGTCGGCGCGCCAGGCGATCGGCGACGACGGCCGCACGCAGAGCCTGATCCGGACGGTGCACGGCCGCGGCTTCCGCTTCGTCGGCGACGTCCGCAGGCGCGACCCTGCGGGAAGGCCCGAAGCCGGTTCCCTGGCTGTCCCGGCGCCCGGCTCGGCACCCGTCCCGCCCGTCGTCGCCCCGACCGGTTCCCCGGCGGCGCAGACCAAGCCGGTGCTCGCCGTCCTGCCGTTCGACAATCTCAGCGCCGAGGTCGACGCCTATTTCGCCGACGGCCTGACCGAGGACATCATCACCAACCTGTCGCGTTTTCGCGACCTGCTGGTCATCGCCCGCACCTCCACCTTCCGCTTCAAGGGACGCCGGATCGATCTGCGGGAGCTCAGCGCCGAACTGGGCGCCGGCTATGTCGTCCAGGGCAGTGTCCGACGGGCCGGCGGCCGCGTGCGCGTCACCGCCCGGCTGATCGACGCCGGTACCGGCCTGCACCTGTGGGCCGACCACTACGACCGCGAGATGGCCGACCTCTTCGCCGTCCAGGACGACGTCACGCGCACCATCGCGGCGACCCTGGGCGTCAGGATCCAGGATGCCGGGCTGCAGCGCGCCCTGAGAAAGAGCCTCGCCGAACTCGATGCCTACGACTGCGTCCTGCGCGCGCGCCGCTACACCGCCTCGCTGACGCGCGAGGCGCATGCCGAGGCGCGCGACCTGCTGGAGAAGGCGGTCGCACTCGACCCGGCCAGCGCCGACGCGCACGCCCTCCTCGCCAACGTCTATCTCGCCGAGCATCGCTTCGGGACGAACCCGCGCCCGGACCCGGTGGCGCGGGCGCTGACGATGGCCGAGGCGGCGACGCGGCTGGATCCGCAGAACGCCTACGCCCGGTGCTGGTTGGCGATCGTGCATTTCTTTCGCGGCGAGAACGAGAAGTTCGAGGCGGAGGCGCAGCGTGCCATCGCCCTCAATCCGAACGATCCGGAGACGCTCGCCGACATCGGCCACTATCTCGCATTCCTCGGCGCGTTCGACCGCGGCGTCGCCCTGTCCCGCCGCGCGCAGGCGCTGAACCCGCTGCATCCGGGCTGGTATCATTTCAGCTTCGCGCGCCGGCACTATGGCGAGCGGGCGTATGACGAGGTGCTGGCCGACGTCGAGCGGATCGCAATGCCGGAGTTCTACTGGACGCATCTCCTGCAAGCGGCGGCACTGGGCCAGCTCGGCCGTCCGGACGCCGCGGCGGCGCTTCGGCGTCTCTACGCCCTGAAGCCGGACTTCGCCGCCACCGCCGAACTGCGCAAGTGGAACGCCGCACCCGCGGATGCCGAACACATCCTGGACGGCCTGCGGAAGGCCGGGCTGCGCGAGTGATCGCCTTCCCCGGACGCCGCCGACGGGAAGCCACGGACTGCACGCCATGGGCCGTACACTATGACACTATGGCGCCACGAAGGTGTAACGCCGCCCCGCTAGACCATGCGCCACGCCGCTCCCGCAAGGCAGGATCGCCCGCATGCCGTCCGATACGCGAACCCGCGCCGCCGCCCTCCTCGCCGAGATCCGCGCGCTGCGGCGGGAGGTCGCCGCCGAGGCGGACGCGGCCTGCGCTCCCTGGCGCGCCGCGATCCAGCGCGAGGAATTCCTGCCGAGCGCCCACAATCTCGCCTGCTACATCGCCCTGCGGCATCGCGATCTCAGGCCGCTCCAGCGTGCGCTGGCGCCGTTCGGCCTATCGTCGCTCGGCCGGCTCGAGGGGCGCGTCCTCACTAACCTCGACGCCGTCGCCGGCGCGCTGACGGCGCTGGCCGGCCAAGGCGTCGCTGAGCACGGCTTCCTCGACGCCGACGCCTATGCCGAGGGGGAGACGCGGCTCGCCGCCGCCACGGACGCGCTGTTCGGCCCGCCGCCGCCGGGCCGGCGCGGCAGGCTGATGGTGACGATGCCCGCCAACGCGGCGAGCGATCCCGACTTCCTGCCCGGCTGCGTGCGCAACGGCATGGACGTCGCCCGGATCAACTGCGCGCACGACGATGCGGCGGCCTGGGCCGAGGCGATCGGCGCGATCCGCGCCGCCGCGGCCGCCGACGGCCGTCACGTCGCGATCCTGATGGACGTCGCCGGCCCCAAGGCGCGGATCGAGGAGGTGCAGACCCGCCCCGACGGCGACCGGGTGTTCGAGGGCGACGCGCTCCTCCTGGTCCGCAATGCCTTCCGTCCCGTCACCGAATGGCCGGTGCAGATCCGCATCGGCATCCCGGAGGCCGTGGCCGCCGTCGCGGACGGCGCCGAGGTCTGGTTCGACGACGGCAAGCTCGGCTGCACGGTGGAGCAGCGCGACGGCGACGATGCGGTGCTGCGCGTCCGCCACGTGCGGCCGAAGGGCTTCCGCGTGCGGCCGGAGAAGGGCGTCAACTTTCCCGGCACCGACATCGCCGTCTCCGCCCTGACCGACAAGGACCGCGAGGACCTCGCCTTCGCCGCCCGCCACGCCGACATGATCGGCTATTCCTTCGTGCAATCGGCCGCCGACGTGCGCCTGCTCCAGACGGAACTCGCCCGGCACCGGCCCGACGACTGGCAGCGCCTCGGCCTGGTCGCGAAGATCGAGACGCGCCAGGGTGTGCGGCGGCTGCCGGAGATCATCGTCGCCGCCGCGGGACGACAGCCCTTCGGCGTGATGATCGCCCGCGGCGACCTTGCCGTCGAACTCGGCTTCGAGCGCATGGCGGAGATGCAGGAGGAGATGCTCTGGCTCTGCGAGGCGGCGCAGATCCCCGTGATCTGGGCGACCCAGGTGCTGGAGGGATATGTGAAGAAGGGCGTGCCCTCGCGCGGCGAGATGACCGACGCCGCCATGGCGGCGCGCGCCGAATGCATCATGCTGAACAAGGGCCCGTTCGCCGCCCGCGCCCTCCATCTCCTGGATGGCCTGATGCTCCGCATGGGCGAGCACCAGTTCAAGAAGACCACCCGCCTGCGCGCGCTGCGGTCCTGGTGAACCGCGCTAGCCGAGCGCGGGATCCAGGGTGAACAGTTCCTGCGCCCGGCCGACGCCGCGCAGGGCGAAGCGGCCGACGCTGACCAGCGTCTCGCATTCCGGCACCGGGGTGGCCGCGCGAAAATCCTGCGACACCAGGAGCGCGCGGTCGACCGAGCGGCACATTGAGGCGATGCGGGCGACCTCGTTCACCGCCGGCCCGACGACCGTGAAGTCCAGCCGGTATTGGCTGCCGATGTTGCCGTAGAGCACCTCGCCCAGGTGCAGGCCCAGATAGACGCCGGTCACCGGCTCTCCCGCCGCCGCGCGGCGCGCGTTCAGGTCGGCCACCTTGGCGCGCATCGCCGCCTCCGCCCGCAGCGCGCGCCGGCAGCCGTCCGCCGCGTCGTCGCCGTGGAAGACGGCCAGGACGGCGTCGCCGATCAGCTTCAGTACGTCGCCGCTCGCCTCGTGGATGGCGGTCACGACGGCGTCGGCATAGTCGTTCAGGAGCGGGATGATCGCTTCCGGCGGGGCGGTGTCGCTGATGGTCGTGTAGCCGCGCAGGTCGGAGAACCAGAGCACCGCGCCGATACGCTCCGGTACGCCGCGCTCGATCCGCCCGCTCAGCACGCGCCGCGCCGCGTCGTTGCCCAGATAGACCTCGGCCAGGTTCGCCGCGACCCGCCCGAGCGCCGTCGCCTTCACCGCCAGCGCCAGCGGCGGCACCAGCCGGCGCAGCGCCGCCAGATCGCCGTCGGCGAAGCCGCCGGGCCGTTCCGTCGTCCAGTGCGAATAGACGCAATCCATCTCGCCGATGGCACCGGCCGCCGGCCGGTCCGCGCCCTGCGCGAAGCGGTGGACGCACGCCAGGTAATCCGTCTGGCCCTCGGCAGCGAAATCCTCGAGCAGGAACAGATCCGGCACGACATCGCCGTCGAGGCGGACGCGCAGGTCCTCCCCGCCCTCCTCGAGAAGCTTGAAGAACGCCGTGCGGCGCCAGTTGGCCGCCGCTTCGCCCCGATCCGTCCGGCCGTACTGGGTCGGCTCGCGCTCCTGGCCGTCGCTGCGCCAGAAGAAGGCGTCGCCCTCGTGCACCGGGTGCAGCGTGTCGATCAGCACCACCGCGCGGTCCACCGGCACGCCCAGCGCCCGGCACCGGTCGCAGAAGCCCTGCAGGAGCATCGTCTCGGGAACGCCGGCCAGCCCCTGGCGGATCAGCCAGGCCGTGATGTCTTGCAGGTCCCGTTCTTCCATGGCCGTCATTCTGCCCCGCGACACCGACGAAGCGAATACCGCTGAGCGAATCTCGCGACCGCACCGTTCGATGCCGTTTCGCGGTATGATCGCCCCATGTCCGCGCCGCGCCGCATCCTGATCCTCCAGGGCCACCCCGACCCCGCCGGCGGCCGGCTGTGCCATGCCCTGGCCGACGCCTATGCCGAGGGCGCCGCCGGCGCCGGCCATACGGTGCGGCGGGTCGGCGTGGCGGAACTGGACTTCCCGCTGCTGCGGTCGAAGGCCGATTTCGAAACCGGGGCAGTGCCGGAAGCGCTGGCCGAGGCCCAGGCCGCGATCGCCTGGGCGCAGCATGTCGTGATCGTCTTCCCGCTGTGGCTCGGCGAACCGCCGGCCCTGCTCAAGGGGTTTCTGGAGCAGGTGCTGCGCCCCGGCTTCGCCTTCGACTACGGCAAGGGCGGCTTTCCGAAGAAGCGGCTCGCCGGCCGCAGCGCGCACGCCATCGTGACGATGGGCATGCCCGCCCTGCTCTACCGGTGGGTCTATGGGTCGCATGCCCTCTGGGCACTCCAACGCAGCATACTGGGCTTCACCGGCATCCGTCCGATGCGGCGCACCCTGTTCGGCAGCGTCGCGGCGGCGGCCCCCGCGCGCCGGCAGCACTGGCTGGCGCAGATGCGGGAGGCGGGACGGCGTGCGGCATGATAGGGTATTGCCTGTGTGGTGCCGCGTCGCGACCATGCGGTGCGGCGTCGCACCGGCCCTGCTCTCTTGACACCTCGGGGGGGCCTCCGTAAGGTGCGCGCGCTTTCGGCGCGGGGCCTAGAGTTTTCAAGGGTTTCGGCAGGCGGCACCGATGTCTGAAGACCAAGGTCCGCCTTCATCGGATCGCTTCGCGGAACGGCTCAAGGCGGCGCAGGCGCGTCGGGAGGGTCCGCATTCGCATGTGGGCCCCGATCGTGCGCCGCGCGGGCGGGCTCTCGGGCTCGCCTTCCGGATCGGCGTGGAACTCGTGGCCGCGCTGATCGTCGGCATCGGGATCGGTTGGCTGCTCGACAGCTGGCTGGGAACGACGCCGTGGCTGTTCATACTGTTCTTCATGCTCGGCGCGGGCGCCGGCGTGATGAATGTCTGGCGGACCGTCGACAAAATCGGGCGCTCGTCCGGCGACGGATGAATTCGGGCCGGTCTCCGGCCTAACGATGCAAGAGGGTGGCGCAGGCGTGGCCGGACCGCTGGAACAGTTTCAGATCAAGCCGATCGTGCCCATCGAGGTCGCCGGTCTCGATCTGTCGTTCACGAATTCCGCGCTGTGGATGGCGATCGCCGTCGCCGGCGCGACGGCATTCATCGTCGGCGGCATGCAGCGCCGCGCCGCGGTCCCCGGCCGCTGGCAGGCCGCCACCGAGATGACCTACGAGTTCATCGCGCACATGGTGCGCGACAATGTGGGCAAGGAAGGCCGGAAGTATTTTCCGTTCGTCTTCAGCCTGTTCATGTTCGTGCTGTTCGGCAATCTGCTCGGCATGATCCCGTACAGCTTCACCTTCACCAGCCACATCATCGTGACGTTCGGCCTGGCGATGACGGTGTTCATCGCCGTGACGGTCATCGGTCTGGCGCGGCACGGGCTGCACTTCTTCAGCCTGTTCATGCCCAAGGGCGTGCCCATGGCGCTGGCGCCGATCATCATACCGATCGAACTGATCTCCTACCTGTCGCGCCCGATCAGCCTCTCCGTCCGTCTGTTCGCCAACATGATGGCCGGACACACGATGCTGAAGGTGTTCGCGATGTTCACCGTGATGCTGGGCTTCCTCGGCATCGCGCCCCTGATCGTCAACGTGGCACTCACCGGCTTCGAATTCCTGGTGGCCGTGCTTCAGGCGTACGTCTTCACCATCCTCACCTGCCTCTACCTGCACGACGCGGTCCATCTGCACTGAGCCGGGCCGCCCCGAGGCGGGCGGGCTTCATCTCTCCAGAACGCTGATACTGAAGGAAGTCATCCATGGAACTCGAAATCGTCCAGGCCGCGAAGATGATCGGTGCCGGCATCGCCGTGCTCGCGCTGTGGGGCGTCGGCATCGGCGTCGGCAACATCTTCTCGAACCTGATCACCGCGATCGCCCGCAACCCGGCCGCCCGCGACCAGGTCTTCGGCATCGGCATTCTGGGCTTCGCGCTGACGGAAGCCATCGCGCTGTTCGCGCTGCTGATCGCGTTCCTCATCCTGTTCACCTGATCGGCGCCCGCGGAGGCTCCGCGGCGATGGGGATACTTCCCGTGATCAAGCAACTTGCGCGGCGCGTGCCGTCGGCGCTCCTGGCCGGAGGCATAGCCTTCGGCCTCGGCGCCGCCCACGCCGCCGAACCGGCCGGCGGTGGCGGGCTGCCGCAGCTGAACCCCGAGACCTTCCCGACCCAGCTCTTCTGGGGCGCGGTCGCCTTCGTCACGCTCTACATCCTGATGTCGAAGGTCGCGCTGCCGCGCGTCGCCGCCGTCATCGAGGAGCGGGGCGAGCGGATCGGCGAGGATCTCGACAAGGCCGCCCAGCTGAATGCCGAGGCCGAGGCCGCCCACGCTCAGTATGAGAAGGCGCTCGCCGACGCCCGGACCGACGCCGTCATGCTCCTGCGGGAGATGGAAGCCGGCCTGGCCCAGGCGAATGCCGAGGCCCAGGCCGCCGTCGCCGCCGAGATCGCCGCACAGGGCGAGGCTGCCGAGTCGCGTATCGCCGCGGCGAAGCAGGCCGCTCTCCAGGATCTCCGCACCGTCGCCATCGAGGTCGCAGAGTCCGTGACGGCGCGACTGACGGGCGACGCGGCGGACCACGGCCGCATCGAGACGGCGGTCGACTCGGCCATGCAGGAGCGTCGCTGATGGCAGAGCACGACATCCCCTTCTACGAGAGCGTCGAGTTCTGGGTCCTCGTCGCCTTCGTCATCTTCGTCCTGGCGGTCGCCCGCAAGGTCGGGGCCGTCGTCGGCGGCATCCTCGACAACCGCGCGACGACGATCCGCAACCAGATCGAGGAGGCGCGGGCGCTGCGCGAGGAGGCGCAGACGCGCCTCGCCGAGATCCGCAAGCAGCAGCGCGACGCCGCGCGCGAGGCCGAGGAGATCGTGGCGCACGCCCGCCGCGAGGCCGAGCGGCATCGCACCGCCGCCGCCGAGGCGGTCGAGGGCATGCTGGCACGGCGCCGCGAGCAGGCGCTCGAGAAGATTGCCCAGGCCGAAGCGGACGCCGTCCGCGAGGTTCGCCGCCAGGCGGGCGACATCGCCATCGCCGCCGCCCGCAAGGTCATCGCCGAGGACCTCTCCGGACCGAACGGCGATGCGCTGATCGACCGCTCCGTGGCGGACCTGCCCAAGCGCTTCCACTAAGGATCCGCTTCCGCCGACGGTCCGGCAGCCGAACGAAAACCCCCGCAGCAGCCGCTGCGGGGGTTTTTGCTGTCCGGTCCGGAGCAGAAACGACGGGACGGCTTGGGCCGCCCCGCCGACGTCTCGACCGACCTGCGGCTCAGCCGACCTTCTTCGCGATCGGGTCGAACGGCGTGGTGAACCGGCCGTTCGGCTTGACGTAGGGATAGGGAACGCGCGGCAGGAACTGGCCCCAGCCCTCCTCGGTCTTCGCCTCGAACTCCTCGCAGACCAGCCGGCCGCGGCTGAAGGTCATCACCGGCCAGCCCTTCACCTTGAAGCCCTCATACGGCGTGTAGTCCGTCGCCGAGTGGAGCAGGTCGTGGGTGATCGTCACCTCGCGCTCGGGATCCCAGATCGCGAAGTCGGCGTCGGAGCCGACGGCGATCGTGCCCTTCTTCGGGAAGAGGCCGAACAGCTTGGCCGAGTTGGCCGAGGTCAGCGCAACGAAGGTCTGCAGGTCGATCCGCCCCTTCGACACGCCCTCGGAGAAGACCACCGGCAGGCGCGTCTCCACGCCCGGCAGGCCGTTCGGGATCTTGGTGAAGGGCACGTCGGTGCCGCCGGCGGACTTGCTCGCCGGGCCCTTGAAATTATAGGGCGCGTGGTCCGACGTGATCACGTCCAGCACGCCGGTCTTCAGGTAGCCCCAGAGGGCCTCCTGCTCGGCCACCGTCCGCGGCGCCGGACTGCACACATATTTGGCGCCCTCGAAGTCCGGCCGGTCCATGTCGTCGGCGGTCAGCACCAGATATTGCGGGCAGGTCTCGCCCCACACCTTCAGGCCGCGCTGCTGGGCGCGGTGGATCTCCTCGGCTGCCTCGCCGCAGGTCACGTGGAACACCTGGATCGGCTGGTCGAGCATTTCGGCGAGAGCGATGATGCGGTGCGTCGCCTCGCGCTCCACCACCGGCGGCTTCGCCCAGGCGTGGTACTTGGCATCCTTGAGGCCGGCCTCGAGCAGCCGCGCCGTCATCCACTTGATCGCCTCGTGGTTCTCGGCGTGGACGCAGACGAAGGCCTCGTGCTCACGCGCCGTCGCCAGCACCTTCAGCACCGCCGCGTCGTCGACGAAGTTGCTGTCGTAGGTCATGAACATCTTGATCGAGCGGTGGCCCTGCTCGATCAGGCCGGGCAGTTCGGCCATCACCGCGTCGTTGGCGTCGTTGACGATGATGTGCAGGCCGTAGTCGATGACGGCCTTCTTCGCCAGCTCGTGATAGGCCGCCGCCTCCTTGGCGACGGTGCCGCCCTTGCGCGTCGGCGAGAAGGCGATGACCGTCGTGGTGCCGCCGCAGGCCGCCGAGGTCGTGCCGCTGAACCAGGTGTCGGCGTTCTGCGACTCGGTGGACGAACTGCGCTGCTCGATGTGGCAGTGGCTGTCGACGCCGCCCGGCATGACGATGCGCCCCGTGGCGTCCACCTCGCGCTCGCCCTTGCCCAGGTCGCGCGCCAGGGCGACGACCCGTCCGCCGCTGACGCCGATGTCGCACTTCACCACGGCGTCGGCCGTCGCGACCGTGCCGTTACGGATCACCAGATCGTACATGCTCATAGCGTTTTCCGCCTTCGTATGGCCCGGGCCCGCGGGGTGGCGGGCGCTTCGCCGGGAGATTTCAGCCGGGACCGTTGGAGAATAGCGCCGCCGGCAGCCCGAGGTCATCCCGGGCCACGAACAGTTCGACGCCGACCGCCGCGCAGTCCGGATAGACGTCCGGCTTTTCCGTCGAGACGCGCGCGGCGAGCACCTGCGGCTTTGCAAGGCATATGCCGGCTATCGCCTCCAGCAGTGTCTCCTGCAGCTCGAAATGGCGCGAGGCGGCCAGTTCCGCGATCTCGGCGCGCAGGAAGTCGTAGTCCAGGACCGTATCGATGGCGTCGGCGTCGCCGGCCGGCCGCGGCCGCACGTAGAGGTCGATGTCGACGAACAGGCGCTGCGGCCCGCGCCGCTCGAAGGCGTGGATGCCGATCGAGCAGCTCAGCGCGTAGCGGTGCAGGAAAATGCGTCTCAGGCCCGCCAGCAGCAGGAGCTGCCGCAGGGCGTCGGACGCCAGGCCGGCCCCCGACTCACGAGACATTGGAATCACGCGGCATTCGAATCACACGCCTTCCGTCCGCCCGCTCCCGGGCGTTCCGCCGGGCGCCGCGTGGCCCGCCGCCGGATCCGGCGGCCAGCCATCGAACTGCACGTCCTTCGCCCGCCGCTGCAGGCTCTCGCCGGCGTCGACGATCAGCGTCTGCCCGGTCAGGCTCGGCGTCGCCAGGATCAGGCGCAGCGCCGCCACGATCTCCGGCACCGACGGGCCATAGCCGAGCGGCGTGCGCGTGTGGGCCCGCTCGAAGCCCTCCTGGGTCATCTTGCCGCTCGGCAGCAGCAGGCCGGGCGCGATGCCGCAGACCCGGATGCGCGGCGCCAGCGCCATGGCCAGCATCTCGGTCAGCGCCTGCAGCCCCGCCTTGGCCACGGTGTAGGAGAGGAAGTCGGGGTTCAGGTTCCAGAGCTTCTGGTCGAGCAGGTTGACGATGCATCCCCTCGCATCATCCCCCGCCCTGTCGGCGAGCAGGCGCGCGAAGTCGCGCGACAGCAGTGCCGGTGCCCGCAGGTTCACCGCCATGTTGCGGTCCCAGGACCCGGCGGTCATCGCGGCGGGATCGTCGTACTCGAACAGGGACGCGTTGTTGACCAGGCAGCCGAGGCCGCCGGCGGCCGCGGCGGCCGCGTCGATCAGGCCCTCCGTCGCCGCGGCGTCGCCGAGGTCGGCCTGAAGCGCGGCCGCCGACGCGCCCCGCGCGCGCAGCGACCGGACGAGCGATTCGGCCTCGTCGCCGGATCCGTTGTAGTGGACGCAGACGAACCATCCGTCGGCCGCGAGCGCCTCGGCGATCGCCCGGCCGACTCGCCGGCCGGCGCCGGTGACCAGTGCCGCCCGTGCCGTCACCGGGCGGCGGCCCCCTGCCCGCGCGTCGTGCCCACACTCATCCAGCCTCCGAATCGGCGCCGGGTCCAAAGTCGTCGCAACTGCAAATCTATCCTCCCGGTGCGGCGAAACTGCGGCGCCGACAGTCCTAACCGGCCGTTTACCAATCGCATTAAATCCGCCTTTACAAGAAGGTGTCGAATATGTCTCCTACGATCGCATCATGGGCCGGACGGCCTCGGCAGGAGTGTACGCTATGAACCAGGCGGTGGATCTCGGCACCGTTCTCGGCAATACCGCCTCCAATCTCAGCTGGACCGGCTTCACCCTGATGTGCGCCATCATCCTGGTGGGCATCCTGTGGTGCATCCTGCCGTTCGCGGTCTTCGGTGTGAAGCGGCGACTGGACGCCATCGAGAACGCGCAGCGCCAGCAGACGGAACTGCTCATCGGCGAACTGCGCCGCACCAACGAACTTCTCGCCCGCCGCACGGCCGGCACCCAGCCGGTGCAGCAGCCCGAGCCCGCCTGGGACAACACGGCGCCGGCCACGCTCTTCCCGGACGACCTCGACCAGCGTGCGCCGGTGGCGGCGAACTTCCGTGCCCCGCGCCAGCCCGCGCCCCACGGCAGCGCCCCCGGCCATCCGGCGCCCGGCCTCGCCGGCATGGGCCAGTCGCGCGGCCACGGCGAATACGTGCCCTATCCGGACGATCCGCGCCCCGTCGAGCGCGACCGCCTGGAGCGCGACCGCTGGGCGCGCGGCGCACGGCGCTTCGCCCGCGGCGGCAACGCCTGATCCGCGGCATCGTTTCGGCCCTCGGAATCGGGGCCGGCGGCATCAGCCGCCGGCCCCTTTTCGTTACGGGCGAGCCGGGCGGCAGCCGCTACTTCGTCTCGGCGCCCTCGACCTCCAGCATCAGCTGGATCTCGTCGCCGACCGCCGGCAGGAAGTAGGTCATGCCGAAATCCGACCGCTTGATCGTCCCGCGCACAGAGAAGCCGGCGGTCAGGACCTTGTTGTAGGGCGGCAAGGGATGCGGCTCCATCTTGTTGAAGGTGACGTCCAGGGTCACCGGCTTGGTCACGCCCAGCAGGGTCAGGTCGCCGGTCACCTTGCCGGTCCGTTCCCCGGTCACCTCGACCTTCGTGCTCTCGAAGGTCATCTGCGGGAACTCCTGAGCGTTGAAGAAGTCGGGACCGCGCAGATGGTCGTCGCGCCGCTTGTGATCCGTGTCGACCGACGCGGTGTCGATCGCCATGCTGATCTTCGCCTTCTCCGGGGTCGCCGGATCGAAGCTGAAGGTCCCCGAGACGTCGTTGAACCGGCCGATCATGTTCGAATAGCCGAGATGGTTGACCACGAACACCGCCATGGTGTGGTCGGGATCGAGCTTGAAGTCTGCGGCGGCGGCGGGTGCCGCGGCACCGATCGAGAGGAAGGCGGCGGCGATCGCTAGGCTCTGACGCATGTCGCGGTCTCCTCGGATATGTGATCGTTCGGTCTGCTACGCCGGCCGGCGCCCCTTGGACGACTAAACCGCGGACTACCTCGCGGCGGACTACCTCGCGGCGGACTACTTCAGGAACGTGACGTAGGCGACGGCCGCCGCCGCGGGGATGCCGGCCGCGAGACCGGCGACGACCGGTGCCAGCAGCCCGGGGCCGCGCCCGGCGCGCAGCCGGCCGACGATCAGCAGCATCGGGATGGACGCCGCGAGCAGCGCCAGCGCCGTCCGGTCGAGCCGCGTGAAGAAGGCAGCCTGCCCCGCCAGCAACGCCAACGCCCCGGCCCCGCCGATTATTCCCGCGGCACCTAACGGCACCAGCGGCCGGATCCAGGTGGCGACGGCGAAGCCGCCGGCGGCGGCCGCCAGCGCGATCGCCGCCTGGGCGATGGAGGCGGACGCGCCGGTGAGCGCGATCCCGCCCAGGCCGAGTGCCGCGGCCGTCAGCGCGGCACCGGCCACGGCGGGCCGCGCCCGCTCGCGCGCCAGAGCCAGGAACGCCGCTGTGCCGCCCGCCAGCACGGCACCGCCGAGGGTCAGGGCGGCGGTCGAGCCTGTCGAGAGCGGCCGCAGGGCGAGCCAGCCGAGCGCCGCCGCCAGGGCGGCACCGCCCGCCAGCGCCAGCGCCCAGGGACGGCCCAGACGGCCGTCGGCGAGCAGTCCGGCCAGCGCCAGCCCGGCGACGGCATACGGAATCTTCTGGCCGGCCGAGACGGGCTGAAACGGCGGCCAACCCAGCAGCAGGATGTAGGTCGCCAGAAAGGCGAGCGGCACGCCGAGTGCCGCATGCCGGGACGCCGTCGCACCCGCCATCCTCCCAGCGAGCGCGACGATCAGCGCCGCGACGAAGGGCAGCCCGACGCCGCGGACGATGGGATCCTGCAGAAGGGCGTTCATGCGCCGTCCGCTGCCCCGTCCGCCCCCCCGGCGGTCGCGCCGCCGGGGCAGTCCGTCCGCCTCATCCCTTCGGCGGTTCGGTCGACGTCATCGAGGGCCGCTTGGCGAAGGTCTCGAACCACGCCGCCAGCTTCGGCCGCGTGCTGCGCCAGCCATCGGCGTCGTAGCGGAAGTCCATGTAGCCGAGGGCACAGGCGACGGCGATCGTGCCGATGTCGAGCGTGTCGCCCAGCTTGTCCGCTTCGGCTTCGAAGGCGTCGAGGGCGCGCGCCATCTTGGCCTTCTGGCCGTCCCGCCATTCCGGCCACAGCTTGTCGGCCGGCCGCATCGCCGTCTCGTAGCGGGCGAGCAGGGCCGCGTCGAGCAGGCCGTCGCCCTGCGCCTGGCGGCGCAGCGCGGTCCAGCGCGCCGCACCCGACGCCGGGAACAGCGTGGGGCCGCTGCCGATGCTGTCCAGGTACTCGCAGATCACCCGCGAATCGAACAGCGCCATGCCGTCGTCGGTGACGAGGCAGGGTACCTTGCCGAGCGGATTGTCCTGGTTGACCTCGTCGTTGACGCTGATCGGCGTGACCGGTCCCTCGATCTTCTCGAACCGGTCGGCCAGCCCCTTCTCCGTCGCGACGACCATCACCTTGCGCACATAGGGCGAGGTCTTGGAATAATGCAGCTTCATCGTGGCAGGCTCCTGGTTCAGCGCGGTCCCATGCGGATGGCGCCGTCGAGGCGGATGGTCTCGCCGTTGAGATAGTCGTTGCGCACGATCTCCAGCGCCAGCGAGCCGAATTCGTAGTCGTGGCCCGTCCGCTTGGGGAACGGCACCTGCTTGCCCAGCATGTCGAGCGTGTCCTGCGGCAGGCCCATCAGCAGCGGCGTGTAGAAGATGCCCGGTGCTATGGTGCAGACGCGGATGCCCCAGGAGGCGAGGTCGCGCGCCGCCGGCAGGGTCAGGCCGATCACGCCGCCCTTGGCCGAGGCATAGGGTGACTGGCCGATCTGGCCCTCGTAGCCGGCCACCGACGCGGTATTGACCACCACGCCGCGCTGGCCCTCGTCGTTCACCGGCTCCAGCGTCGACATGTCGGCCGCCGCCAGCCGCAGCGTGTTGAACGTGCCGATCAGGCAAATCTCGACGACCCGCCGGAAATGCTCGAGCACCATCGGCTTGTGCTCCTTGTCGACGATGCGACGGGAGCCGCCCAGGCCGGCGCAGTTGATGCAGATGCGCGCGATGCCGTGCGCATCGCGCGCCTTGGCGAAGGCGGCAACCGCGCTCTCCTCGCTGGTCACCTCGCACTCCACCGCGAGCGCGCCGATCTCCTTCGCCGTCTTCTCGGCGAGTTCCACATTCCGGTCGAACAGCGCCACCTTGGCGCCCGCCTCGATCAGCTTTATCGCCGTCGCCCGGCCGAGGCCGGAAGCCCCGCCGGTGACCACCGCCGCCATACCCTTCGGATCCATGTCCGGTCAACCTCGCTTGCTTAGCCCGTGCGCCGCCGGTAACGTGCCGCAGCTTCGTCCTTCATCCAAGAACGAGAACGGCCCGACACCCATGAAATTCACCGGCACGGACAAGTACGTCGCGACCGACGACCTCATGCTCGCCGTCAACGCGGCCATCACGCTGGAACGTCCCCTTCTCGTCAAGGGGGAGCCCGGCACCGGCAAGACCATGCTGGCCGAGGAAGTGGCGCGTGCGCTCGGGCTCGAGATCATCAGCTGGCACATCAAGTCGACGACCAAGGCCCAGCACGGCCTCTACGAGTACGACGCGGTCTCGCGCCTGCGCGACAGCCAGCTCGGCGACGAGAAGGTGCGCGACATCCGCAACTACATCGAGAAGGGCAAGCTGTGGGAGGCCTTCACGGCCGACGGCAAGCTGGTCCTGCTGATCGACGAGATCGACAAGGCCGATATCGAGTTCCCGAACGACCTGCTGCTCGAACTCGACCGCATGGAGTTCTTCGTCTACGAGACCGGTGAGCGCGTGAAGGCGAAGGTGCGCCCGATCGTCATCATCACCTCGAACAATGAGAAGGAGCTGCCGGACGCCTTCCTGCGCCGCTGCTTCTTCCACTTCATCAAGTTCCCGGACAAGGAGACGATGCAGGACATCGTCGACGTCCACTTCCCGGGCCTGAAGAAGGAGCTGATCAAGGAGGCCATGGAGGTCTTCTTCCAGATCCGCGAGGTGCCGGGAATCAAGAAGAAGCCGTCGACCTCGGAACTCCTCGACTGGCTGAAGCTTCTGATGGCCGAGGACATCCCGCCGGAGGCGCTGAAGGGCGACGGCAAGGCCTCGATCCCGCCGCTCTACGGCGCCCTGCTGAAGAACGAGCAGGACGTCCACCTGTTCGAGCGGCTGGTGTTCATGGCGCGGCGCGAAGGCCGCACCTGACGCCGGTCCGGGCCGGGCTCGTTCCGGCCCGGCCGACCCGCCTACCGTAGGGGCGGGGCTCGCCCCGCCCGCTTTCTGAGAGCGCGCACATGCTGATCGACTTCTTCTTCCAGGTGAAGGCGGCCAAGATCCCGGCGACGATCCGGGAATATCTCATGCTGCTAGAGGCGCTGCAGAAGCGGCTGGTCGTCTTCGGCCTGGACGACTTCTACTATCTCTCACGCGCCTGCCTGGTGAAGGACGAAAAGCATTTCGACCGCTTCGACCGCGTCTTCGGCGCCTACTTCAAGGGCGTGCAGGAGATGTCCGACAAGCTCTTCGGGCAGGAGATCCCCGAGGAGTGGCTGCGCCAGCAGGCCGAGCGCTTCTTCTCCGACGAGGAGCGCAAGCAGATTGAGGCCATGGGCGGCTGGGAAAAGGTCATGGAGGAGCTCAAGAAGCGCCTCGAGGAGCAGAAGGAGCGGCACCAGGGCGGCAACAAGTGGATCGGCACCAACGGCACCTCGCCGTTCGGCACCGGCGGTTACAATCCCGAGGGTGTGGCGATCGGCCAGCGCCGCCGCCGCCAGGGCCGGGCGCTGAAGGTCTGGGACCAGCGCGAATACAAGAACTACGACGACAACCTGCAGATCGGCATCCGTAACATCCAGATCGGCCTGCGCCGGCTGCGCGAGTTCGCGCGCCAGGGCGAGGCCGACGAACTGGACCTGGACGGCACCATCCGGCAGACCGCCCACAACGGCGGAATGCTCGACATCGTCATGCGGCCGGAGCGCCGCAACCGCATCAAGGTCCTGATGTTCTTCGACGTCGGCGGGTCGATGGACGACCACATCCGCGTCTGCGAGGAGCTGTTCTCCGCCGCCCGGCTGGAGTTCAAGCACCTGGAGTTCTTCTACTTCCACAACTGCATCTACGAAGGCCTGTGGAAGGACAACAGCCGGCGCCATAACGAGAAGACGTCGACCTTCGACGTCATCAACACCTACGGCCCCGACTACAAGGCGATCTTCGTCGGCGACGCCTTCATGAGCCCCTACGAGGTCACCTACAAGGGCGGCTCGGTCGAGCACTGGAACGAGGAGCCGGCGACCGTCTGGCTGAACCGGATGCTCGACCACTGGCCGAGCGCGATCTGGCTGAACCCGCGCCCGGAACAGCGCTGGGAGCACACGCCCTCGACCAAGATCATCAAGGACATCATGGCCAACCGGATGTACCCGCTGTCGGTCGACGGCCTCGACCGCGGCCTGCGCCGGCTGCAGGGCTGACCGGCCGAGCCCGGCCCGCCCGCGCCTACTGGCAGATGCGGTAGCCGCCCGACCGCGCGCGCATGTCCAGGTGCAGATGGTCGGCGTGCGTCGCATCCGTGCCGGGGCCCAGCACCGTCGTAAAATAATCGCAGGCCCTGCGCCGCACCGCGGCCAGGAAGAGCGCCTCGGGCGAGCCGCGCCGGTGCGGCTTCATCGCCAACTCGCCGCGGCCGGCGAAGACGAAGCCGTGCACGTCGACCGCGTTGGCATAGGCGTGCTCGCTCAGCTGCGCCCCCGCGATGCGGTTGCGCGTGCGGCACTGGTAGGACGTCCCGACGCGGACGGCCTCGGGGACCGCCCCCAGGAAGCGCCTAGCCTCCGGCACCACCACTTCTGCGGTCCAGCGGTCCAGCGCGTCCGCCATGGCGCAGGTCGTCGTCGCCGGGCGCCGGATCGCCACGCCCCGCACCCCCGTCAGGCGCAGGGGCAGCGCGCTGCCGCAATCGCCGTCGGCGATCGCCGGCAGCGCCGCCGTCTTCGCCCCGCGCGCCGCCAGTCCCGCCCGGCAGGACAGTTCGTCGCGCCCCGTCCCCGCGCCCGTTCCGGCCGTAGCCTGGCCGCCTCCACAGAGTGACGCCACGAGCATCGCCGCCGGCAGGAGCAGTGGAATCCGCCGCGGTCGCGGGCTCCTATCGATGCCGCGCGCGGTCATGTCCGGACTCTGCACCACGACGACAACGCCACTTGTCGATAATCCCCCAACCCTGTGGATAAACCTGTCGACAAACCGGAGACAGAAGCCGGAGTCCATTAGCTTCCCTAGAGTCCCGCCGCTATGCCTAAAAAATAGGCAACCTAGCTAACCCACTGATTTTCCGATGTAACATTCCCGTCAACCGGGATAAGTTCCTCTCGACAGGGATTCGCGGGAGTCCGGCCGGATTCGGGGTGCCGATTGTGCAAAACTCGCACGGCCGGCCATACCGAAGCGGTTCGTCAAGGCGAATCAGGACGATGCCGGATGATTCGCACACCCGCCGCGGTCGCGTCGGAATAGACGTCGAGCTTCTCCACGGCCACCCGCGCCGAGCGTACGCGGCGGTCGTCGAAACAGCCGTCGGCGATCCGCTGGGCCAGCGTCTCGACCAGGTTGACGTGACCGCCGGTGGCGATCCGGCGGATGTGGTCGACGATCTCGTCGTAGCAGACGACGTCCTCCAGACGGTCGTGCAGCGGCGTCTCGTCGACGACCAGCTTCAGGTTGACGCGCACGCGCTGCGGCGCGTCGCGCTCGTGCCGGCGCACCCCGACGCGGCAGGGCAGGACGAGGTCGCGGATCATTACCTCGCGGGTCGCCACCTCCCGCGCCGCCGCGCCGGCTCCCGGACCCGAAGGCCGCAGGTCGGGCTGCGCCGGAATCGACGCCTGGAGCGGCTGGTCGAGGGCGACGAGTTGGCCGGTGAAGGACCGGCAGGAGAGAGCGAAGGCGACGGTGCGTGCCGCATCCTCGGCCGAGCGGCCGATGCGCACCGCGTTCAGCCGCCAGTGCGGTGCCGCCTGGCGTGCCAGCCGCCGTACCGCGGCCGCGGCGCCCGGTCCGTCGACCGCGGCCGGCAGCAGGAAGACGACGCTTCCCGGCCCGCCGGCCCCGACAGGTGCGGTGCCGAGCAGCCCGGCGGCATCGCCGAGCGCCTGAAGCGCGCGGTCCGCATCCGCGGCGGCCAGCAGCGTGGCGTCGACGATCGCGGGAAAGGCGGCCTGGTCTGCGCCGGCCGTCCGGTCCCGGGGCGCGATGGCCGTCAGCGCCCGCCGGACGGCGGCGGCCGACGGATGATGCCCGCCCCGGAACTCGATCTGCCGGTCGATGTCGTCGACGATCCGATCGGGGGCGGAGGCTGTCGCTGTTTCCATCGCCCAAAGATGGCGGGCGGCGGCGGGGACGGCAAGCCGCGGGGGATGCCGCCGTTACCGGTCCGACGGCTGGGTCAGCGCCCGACCAGCGTCCAGCCGCCCGCGGATGCGGGCGCGGGAGCCGCCGCGGCGTTCCTACCGAGACTGATCTGGGTCGGCGCCGGGCGCGGCGGCAGCTCCGCCGCGGGGACGACCACGGAGGCCACCGGCACGTCGACGACGGCCGGCTGCGGCATCGGGCGGATCGGCATCGCCGGCACCGCCGCCTTCAGCGCCTCTTCGTCGGACATCCGGCGCGGCCGGATCGGCGAAGCGGACGTGGGCGCCATGCCCAGTGCCGAGGCGATCGAGGTGCTGGCGGCACCGGGCCTCGCCGGGCGGACGGCCGCAGTCGTCGCGGCCATCGCCTCGGCGGTCCTGACCTCGGACATCTGCGAGCGGCGTTCGGCCGACACCGTCGCCAGCGACATGGCCGGCGGCACCGGCTTGGCGACCTCGACGGAGACCAGCTTCGTCAGGTCGCCCTTCCGGCCGCGGAGTTCGTTGTAATAGGACAGGTTGCTGCGCACCGCCTCGGGGGGCAGGTCGCGCTGCGCGATCACGCCGGCACGGCCCGACTGGCCGGCGAGGCCGTAGGCCAGCGCCAGGTTCTGGCGATTGCGGGCCGACGCCTCCGGGCTTTCGGCGATCTGCTCCAGGACGGTGATGGCATCCTGGCTGTTGCCGGCGAGGGCCAGCGACAGGCCGAGATTGTTGCGCAGCCCCGTGTCGTGCGGGGCGATGTCGATGCCGGTGCGATAGGCTGTCTGCGCCGCGCCGTGCTGGCCCAGCATGTCGAGGGCGACGCCGCGGCCGTTCCACAGCTTGGCGTCGCGGCTGTCGATGTGCAGTGCCGTGTCGAAGATGTCGAGCGCCGCCGACGGCTGGCCCGCGCCGATCAGCGCCAGCCCCAGGCCGTGCAGCGCCGGCAGGTTGTTGGCGTCGAGCGCCAGCGCACCGCGATAGGCTTCCGCCGCCTCGACGTTCATGCCCTGGCTGCGCAGCGCCCCGGCGAGCGCGATCAGCGGCTCGGTCTGCGCGGGATCCATCTGGTGCGCGCGCTGGTAGAGCCCCGCCGCCGTGGCGGCGTCGCCGGCCGCCTCGGTGCTGCGCGCGATGCGCATCAGGTTGTCGGACCGGGCGCTCGCCGCCGCGACGGGCCCCACGGAAGACGGCGCCGCCGCCTCCTTGCCCGCACCGAGCGTGCTGCATCCGCCCGCGACCACAGGCAGCGCCAGTGCGAGGGCGAGCATGCGTGACCGACGGCTGTATCCCGGCTTGTGCGACATGGGGCTGCTGTTCCTCCGCGCGTCTTCAACCGCAAGGATAGAGCCCGGAGGGTTAACGAAGGGTTCAGCACGGGCACGGGCACGGTCGCCGCCATCGCATTTGCCCGCGGCCCCCGCTCCCTGTATCTTGCGCGGCAATGCATAACGGGAGGTGGGGTTCATGAGGGGTTACGGTAAGGCGACCATTCTCGCTCTTGCGGCCGCGGCGATGCTCGCGACCGGTCCTGCGGGGGCGCAGGACAAGCCGGTTCAGCTCAAGGCTGTCGGCACCTGGGGCAATCTCTCCAACTGGCAGAAGCTCGAGAAGCCGTTCTGGGAGACCGAGCTCGCCGCGTCGAGCGGCGGCATCCTGACGGGCGAGGCGAAGCCGCAGACGGAACTGGGCGTCAAGGGCTTCGAGGTCATGCGCCTGCTGAAGCTCGGCGTCTTCGACGTGGCGCACGCCCTGCCGATCTACGTCGCCGAGGACGCGGTGATCGAGGGCATCGACCTCGCCGGCGTCGCATCCGACTTCAAGACGTCGCGCGCCGTGGCCGACGCCTATCGCGACGTTCTCGCCGAGGCGCTGCAGAAGAACTACGGCGCCCGACTGCTCAACCACTATCCGTTCCCGGCCCAGGTCTTCTACTGCAAGTCGCCGATCACCGGCATCGGCGACCTGAAGGGCAAGAAGATCCGCGTGCAGGGCGCCAGCCAGGGCGACTTCGTCGAAGCGGTCGGCGGTTCGCCCGTCACCATCGCGTTCGCCGAGGTGGTGCCCGCCATGCAGAAGGGCGTCGTCGACTGCGGCATCACCGGCACCATGCCGGGCTACAAGGCGAAGTGGTACGAGGTCGCGACCCACCTCTTCGCCCTGCCGGTCGGCTATACGATCACCTTCACGGCGATCAACGAGAACAGCTGGAAGAAGCTGAGCGAGAAGCAGCAGCAGGCCCTGCTGAAGGCCTCGAAGGAGTTCGAGGACAAGGGCTGGAAGGTCATCGAGGCCGAGAACGACGAGGGCATCGCCTGCGGCACCGGCACCGGCGAATGCACCGTCGGCAAGCCCGGCGGGCTGACCCTGGTGAAGCCGAGCGAGGCTGATCTCAAGGCCCGCGAGACCGCGCTCACCGAGGGCGTGCTGAAGAAGTGGGCGGCCCGCTGCGGCGCCGACTGCGTCAAGACGTGGAACGCCACGGTCGGCCCCGTGGTGAACCTCAAGGCCGGCAGCTGATCGCCGGCACCTGACGACGGGAAGGGCGGCAGCGACGCCGCCCTTCTTCGTATCCGCCCCATCGATCACCTTTCAGTCCGGACACAGATGCTGGATAGAGCGACCATCCTGGCGGAGCGGATCGCACGCGTCGCCGTATGGGCGGGCGGCGCGATGCTGCTGTTCGCCGCGGGCCTCGTCACCGTCGACGTGCTGATACGGCGCATCCTCGGCATCACCTTCACCGGCGCCGACGAGATATCGGCCTATCTCTTCGCGATCAGCACCAGCTGGGCCTTCGCCTTCGTCCTGATCCACCGGTCGAACGTCCGCATCGACGCGCTCTATCTCATCCTGCCGCGCATCGTGCGCGCCCTGCTCGACACACTGGCGCTGGCCGCCCTCGGCGCCTTCATGGCCTATCTGTCCTGGCGCGCATGGATCGCGGTGGAGACCACCGTCGGCATGAACGCCCACTCCACGACGCCGCTCGCCATCCCGCTGGTCGTGCCGCAGTCGCTGTGGTTCGCCGGCATGGCCCTGTTCATGATCGTCTGGGCGCTCCTCATGCTGCGCAGCCTGCTGGCGCTGGTCACCGGCGACCTCGCGACGCTCGGCCGCATCGCCGGTGCGCAGAGCCTCGACGAGGAGGTCCAGGAGGAACTGGGCCAGCACGACCTGCCTCGTACGCGGACGGGGGGCTGACACGATGCTCGGCGTCACCGCCCTCGTCCTCATCGGCCTCGTGGCCCTCAGCGTTCCCGTCGCCGCCGCCCTGGGCATCCTCGGGCTGGTTCTCGACAACCTCTATTCCTTCATGCCGCTCGGCCTCGCCATGGGCGAGATCCTCTGGCAGACCAGCACCGAATACATCCTGATCGCCATCCCGCTGTTCGTGCTGCTGGGCGAGATCCTGCTGCGCTCAGGGATCGCCACCCGGGTCTATGCGGCGATCGCCGAGTGGCTGTCCTGGCTGCCGGGCGGCCTGATGCACGCCAATATCGGCGCCTGCGCCATGTTCGCCGCCACCTCCGGCTCCAGCGTCGCGACCGCCGCCACCATCGGCACCGTCGCCGAGCCGGAGATCCGCCGCCACGGCTATGGCGAGCGCCTGTTCCTCGGCAGCATCGCCGCCGGCGGCACGCTCGGCATCCTGATCCCGCCGTCGATCAACCTCATCATCTATGGCCTGCTGACCAACACCTCGGTGCCGCAGCTCTATCTCGCCGGCTTCATCCCCGGCCTGCTGCTCGCCCTGCTGTTCATGACGCTGATCGTCGTCGCCTGCATCGTCACCCCGCATCTCGCCGGCCGGCCGCCGCAGACGACCTGGGCGCGGCGCATCTCGACGCTGCCCGACTTGCTGCCGCCGCTCGGCATCTTTCTGGTGGTCGTCGGCTCGATCTATGCCGGCCTCGCCACGCCGACCGAGGCGGCCTCTCTAGGCGTGGTGGCGGCACTGATCCTCGCCGCCGCCTACCGCACCCTGACGCTCGACATGCTGCGCCAGGCGATCGAGGGAACGATGCGCACCACGGCGATGATCATGCTGATCATCCTCGCCGCCAGCTTCCTCAACTTCGTCCTCGGCGCGCTCGGAGTCACCCAGGCGATGACCCAGTTCATCGACGGCCTCGGCCTCGGCGCCTTCGGCACGCTGATGGTGATCGTGCTGGCCTATCTGGTGCTCGGCTGCTTCATGGAGACGCTCTCCATGCTGATCACCACGACGCCGCTGATCGCGCCCATCGTCTTCGCTCTCGGCTACGATCCGGTCTGGTTCGGGATTCTCCTCACCGTGCTGCTGGAGACGGCGCTGATCACCCCGCCGGTCGGCGTCAACCTCTACGTCGTACAGGGCATCCGCCCGCGCGGCGGCATGAACGACGTCATCATGGGCTCCCTGCCCTTCGTCCTGATGATGTTCGTGATGGTCGGCCTGCTGATCGCCTTCCCCCAGATCGCCCTCTGGCTGCCGAGCCTGTTCTACTGATGCCCGGCGATCCGCCCGCTGCTTGCCGTTACGGCGCCCAATCCGGCCGCGTCGCGTAGATCTCCACGAACGTCTCCGGCCCGATGCGCAAATAGATGCCGTTGAAGTGGATGCCGGGGATGGCGATGCGCAGGTCCTGCAGGGGACCCCCGGTGACCTCGTAGGCGGGCGAAAGGTACACCTCGATCGGCTTGTCGCGGTCGACATGCACGCTGCTCTTGCGCAGCCGGCCGAGTACGACGCGGCCCTCGCCCACCGAGACGCGGACCCATGGCGTCGGCGTGCCGACGCCGGGCTGGGTCAGTGCCGAGCGCAGGACGTCGTTCCAGACGTTGTCGAACGGCCGCAGCTTCGACCAGCGCCCGCGCGCCAGGACGGCGCGGAACGACAGCCACCACACCGTCCCCTTCAATACGCCCCAGACCGGGGCAGCAGCGTAGACGGCCGCCACATAGAGTGCGGCCTGCTGCAGCGCCACTGCGTTCAGATGGTCCGCAAGTTCCGACAGCTTCAGGTCGGTTATGCCAGGGTCGGTCCACCAGACGAATGCCGCGAGCACCAGGAGGTTCAGCCACAGGCTCCGCAGTACGCTCACCGCGAGCCACTCGGAGAACTCGGCGAACCGCCGCGGCTGGAACGCCCGCTCGACCAGCGTCGTCACGAACCCCGGCAGCACCAGCACCAGAGTCAGCAGGAAATCGTCCGCCCCCAACTCCATCAGCCGCGTTCCATCAGCGGCACTCCATCCAGGCGCCGCCCCTCGGCCGGCACGTCACGGGAAGTCCTGGGACCCACCGTTGGTCAGCTTGCGGAACAGGTGTCCGGCCACTGCCTGTGCGATCGGCAGCCAGGCCTGCACCGGCGCCCGGCTGGCGGCGGCGGCGCGGGCCCGATCCAGGTCGGCGGCCAGCCGCGCGATCTCGTCGGGGTCCGATCGGTCGGTGCCGTGCATCTCGGCGGCGTCGATCTTCTGCCGGACAGTGCCGAGCTGATCGACCACCAGTTCCGCCGCGCGTCGCGCCGGCGGGTCCATGGCACGTCGCGACAGGCCGAGCTCGCGCTCCAGCGCCGCGATGATTCGCCTGAGGGTTTCGGTATCCCGCTTCAGCATGGACCCCCCGCACCGCTCGTACATCCATTATACACTCTAGCGCGCGCCGGCTCGCCTCCGCCACATCCGGCGCGCGCAAAGAGCGGCCCTCGCGGACGCCCCGGCACCGCAACGTCCTGTCGTTCCGCGATCCTGACCCGAGAGAACTCCATGCCCGACACGGCACCACCGCTTCCACCCGAAGGCTTTGTCCCTCAGGGACGCTCCAGCCCATTCCTGGCGCCGTTCGAGCCGATCTGGGAGAAGCCGTTCGCCGAGGACACGCCGCACGGCCCGGTACGCGGCGTCATCGTCGCGGTGCGCCTGGACACGCCGCACCTGAACAGCAAGGGGCTGGCGCACGGCGCGCTGCTGACCGCGCTCGCGGACATCGCCATGGGCCGCAGCCTCGCCCTCGCCTCCGACCCGCCGCAGCGCTGCGTCACCGTCTCGCTCTCGATCGACTATCACGCCCCCGCCCGTGCCGGCGACTGGCTCGAAGCCCGCGTCGACCACCTCCGCGCCGGCCGCAAGCTGGGCTTCGCCAGCTGCTTCCTGATGGTCGGCGACAAGGTGGTGGCCCGCGCCAACGGAACCTTCTCACCCGTCGGCGGATAGCCGACGCAACTGCGCCCGACAAGGTTGCAACGCCCGCCGTGCGCGCTAGGCTGGCGCTCCCGCACAGACGCCCGGATCCCCATGCGTTTCGTCCACACCGCAGACTGGCAGATCGGCCGGCCGTTCCGGCAGTTCGGCGACAAGGATGCGGCGCTGCGGCTGGCGCGGCTGGCGGCGGTGGAAAATGTCGGCCGGCTGGCGCAGCGCGAGGGGGCGGCGCACGTGCTGGTGGCGGGCGACGTCTACGACACCGAATCGCCGCAGCCGAAGACCCTGCTGGAGCCGCTGGAGCGCATGCGGCGCTTCCCCGGCGTCACCTGGCATCTGATCCCCGGCAACCACGACCCGCACCGGCCGAAGGGCGTCTGGGACCGGGTGCGCGAGGCGGGCGTGCCGGACAATGTCCGCCTGCACCTGACGCCGGAGCCGGCGCCGCTGGGCGATAACGCGGTGCTGCTGCCGGCCCCTCTCACCCGCAAGAGCGAGGGCGGCGACCTCACCGAATGGATGGACCGCGCCGAGACCCCGCCGGGCACTCTGCGCATCGGCCTCGCCCACGGCTCGGTCCAGGGCTTCGGCACGGAAGGCGAGGCGTCGAACCCGATCGCCCCGGCGCGGCCGGAGCGCGCCGGCCTCGCCTATCTGGCGCTCGGCGACTGGCACCGCACCGTGCGGATCGGCCCGCACCTCTGGTACGCCGGCACGCCGGAGCCGGACCGCGCCGGCAGCCAGGAGGAGGGCCAGGCGCTGCTGGTCGACATCGCCGGCCCCGGCGCGCCGCCGACCGTCACGCCGCACGTGGTCGGCACGCACCAGTGGGTCGACCGCCGCGTGCAGCTCGCCGACACGACCGACCTGCCCGACATGGAGGCGCGGCTGCGCGCCCTGCCGGAGCCGTCCTGCGCCATCATGCGGCTCACACTGGAAGGCACCCTGCCCGTCGCGGGCCGGGCGGCGCTCGACCGCTGCCTGCTCGGCCTCGCGGCCGCCCTCTTCCACCTGGACGTCGACGATGCCGGCCTTCTGGTGCGGCCGACGGCGGCCGACCTGGAGGCGATCGACTTCGGCGGCGTCCTGCGCTTCGCCGCCGAGCGGCTGAAGGCGGCGGCAGACGATGCGGCGCAGCCGGCCGATGCGCGCCGCCGCGCCGAGGACGCGCTGGTGCAGCTCTTCGTTCGGGCGTCGGCAGGATGACCGGGTCTTGAGGATCACCGCCATCGAGGTCGACGGCGTCGGCCGCTTCGGCACCGCCACCCGCGTCGACGGGCTGGGGCCGGGCGTCAACATCCTCTCGGCCGGCAACGAGGCCGGCAAGTCGACGCTGTTCCGCGCCGTGCGCGCCTGCCTGTTCGAGCGCCACAACTCGAAGAACGAGTTCCTGCGCAGCCTCGCGACCGAGGGCCTGTCGCTGCCGGTCTGCGTCACCCTGGGCTTCGAGCACGACGGCGCCGACTACGTCCTGCGCAAGTCCTTCGTGAAGAGCCCGGCTGCCTCGCTCGCCCGCGGCGGCGTCGAGATCGCCCGCGGCCGCGAGGCGGACGAGCGCGTCTGGGAACTGCTCGGCGTCGCTCCCGGCGGCGGCCGTTCGGTCGATGAGGCGGCCTTCGGCATCCTCTGGGTCGGCCAGGGCAAGTCCTTCGACCCGCCCGCCATGTCGGACGCCGCGGCGAACGCCCTCAACGCCGCGATCCAGGAGGAGGTCGGCACCCTCGTCGGCGGCGAGCGCGCCCGCAAGGTGCTGGCCGAGCTGAAGGACGAACTCGCCCGGCTGGTCACCGAGACGGGCCGGCCCAGGACCGGGGGTCCGCTCGCCGAGGCCGAGGCGCGGCTCGCCGGGTTCGCGCGCGAGTTGGAGGAGGCCGAACGCCGCCTCGCCGTGCTCGACGCCCAGCTCGTCGACCTCACTGCGAAGCGCGCCGAGGGCGCCCGCCTCGCCGACCCGGCGATCGAGGCCGGCATGCGCAGCGACCTCGCCGCGGCGCGTACCGCCCTGAAGGAGGGCGAGAGCGCGGCCGCCCTGCTCGGCCGGTTCGAACTCGCCGAACAGCAGGCGCGCGCCGCCCTCGACCGGGCCACGCAGCAGCGCGCCGACCTCACCCAGCGCGCCGCGCGCATCGACGCCGACCGCCGGCGCGAGGCCGACCTGCAGGCGAAGCTGGCACCGCTCGACGCCGAGGAGCGGACGGCGCGCGACGCCCTGGCGGCGGCCCGCGCCGAGATCGCCGCCATCGACGCCGCGGCCGAACGCGACGCCGTGGCGGAACGCGATCTCCAGCGGCTGGCCGAGGCGCTCGCCCGCGCCGCCGGCCGCGACGACCTCGCCCGGCGCGAGGCGGCGCTCGTTGCACTCGGCGACCGGCTGGTGGCGAACGAGGCGGCGCTGGCCGGCAACGGCGCCACGGCGACGGCGCTGACCACCTTGGACGCCATCGAGCGCGACCAGGGCGGCCTCATGGCGCGCCTGGAAGCCGCGGCACCGCACGTGTCCGTCACCCTCGGCCCGGAGGGTGCCGGCCGGGTGGAATTCGCCGGCCGCCGCCTCGACGCCGACGCCGCCCAGGCGGCCGTCGACCCGCTGACGGTCCGGATCGGCGACATCGCCACGGTGACCGTCTCGCCGCCGGCCGGTGCCGGCAAGGCCGAACAGCAGAGGCTGCAGCAGCTGAACGAGCGGCTGGCCGCCCTCCTCGACGGTGCCGGCGTCTCGACGGCGGCGGAGCTGCGCGCCGCGCACGCCCGGCGCCGCGAGCTGGAAGCCGACGCCGCCGGCCTGCGCGCCGAACTGGAGGCCTATGGCGTACGCGGCGGTTCGCCGGCCACGGCGCTGGAGAAGCTGCGCACCGAGATCGCCCGCGCCGACAGCCTGGTCGCCGAAGCGCTGGCGGCCGCCGGCCTCGACACGCCGCCGACCGCCGCCGACCTCGCCGCCCGGCAGGAGGCGCTGCGCGGCGGCCGCGACACCGCCCGCCGCCGCCGGCAGACACTGGAGGGCACGGCCGAGGCGCAGAACGCCACGCTGGCGCGCACCGGTGCCGCGCGCGGCGAGTTGGGTGGCGCGCTGGGCGAGATCGCCGGCCGCCTCGCCGCCGACCTCGCCGTGCTGCCCGACGCCGACCGCGACCGCCTGATGCAGGCCGCCGACGCGCGCGTCGCGGCCGCCACCGCCGAGCACGGCACCAAGGCCGCCGCCCTGGAAGGGCAGCGCAGCGCCGCACCGTCGCCCGAGGAGCTGGAGCGGCGCGCCACCCGGGTGACGCGCCTGGAGGCGGCACTACAGAACCACGAGTCACGCCGCGGCACGCTGGAGCGCGAGATCGCCAACCTGGAAGGCCAGATCCAGAGCGCCGGCGGCGACGGTCTCGGCGAGCGCGCCGAGGTGCTGCGCGAGGAGCGCGACCTCGCCGCCCGCGACGTCGAGCGCCACCGCGGCCACGTCGCGACGCTCCAGCTGCTGCGCGAGACGATCGAGGCCTGCTACCAGGAGCAGCGCGACCGGCTGCACGCCCCGCTGCGCCGCCACCTGCGGCCGTTCCTGAACGACGTCTTCCCGCAGGCGGAACTGGCGCTGGGCGACGGCTTCGCCATCACCGGCCTGCACCGGAACGGACCCGAGGCGGAGCTGTTCGAGCGCCTGTCGGTCGGCACCCAGGAGCAGATCGCCGTGCTCGTCCGCCTCGCCATGGGCGCGCTCATCTGCGAGCGCGGCCAGGAGGTGCCGATCGTCCTGGACGACGCACTGGTCTTCTCCGACGACGGCCGCATCGAGCAGATGTTCGACGCCCTGGCCCGCGCCGGCCGCACCCAGCAGGTCATCGTCCTGACCTGCCGCAGCCGCGCCTTCTCCGCCCTCGGCGGTCGAACGCTCTCGATCGTGCCGGCCGGGTGAGGCAGCCCGACGTCGAGGGGGCCTGATCACGAGAAAGCGGCATGTTCGGGAGGACGGACGGCCGAGGTCGAGCGCACCGCCGGCCGTCCATGCACCGCGTCAGGCCGCTCGTTCGATGGGAGGCAAGGCAACCGTCTCGCCCGTCACGTCGATCGCGACCTTGCCGCGCAGGCCCCGCGCGGTGCCGTTCTCCAACAGTTCGTGCGCTTCGCTCATTCGTGCGAGCGGCAACGTCGCCCCGACCACGGGCTTCACCAGGCCGCGCTCGATCAGTCGTGTGAGGGCATCGAGCTTGCCCCGGTTCTGGCGGGTGAACACGAAGTGATAGGCGGCGTTCCTGCCCCAAGCCTCGACGAGGTTCTGCGGCTGAGCGATGTCTACGAGACTGACGACACGCCCGAAGTCGGCCAGCGTCAGGGGACTTCTGGTGAGCGCATCGCCTCCGATGGTGTCGAAGACGACGTCGACGCCCTGTCCTCCGGTCAGGCGAGCGACCCCTTCCACATAGTCTTCGGCGGTAAAGTCGATTGCGTCGTCGGCACCGAGCGAGCGCACGAAGTCGTGGTCGCCGGCGCGCGCCGTCGTGATCACCCGAGCGCCGATCGCCTTGGCGATCTGAACCGCAATCGTACCCACGCCGCCTGCGCCGCCATGGATGAGGATCGTCTCGCCGACGCTCAGCTGTGCGCGCTGAACGAACGCCTCCCAGACCGTGCCGCCCACGAGCGTCAGGCTCGCGGCCTCAAGATGGCTGAGGTTCCGGGGCTTACGGCTGACGAGTTCGACGTCGGCGACATGCTGCTCGGCGTACGAGCCGGCACCACCGAATATCTTCGGTGTGTAGTACACCTCGTCGCCGGCCCCGAACTCGCTGACCGCCGATCCGACCTCCTCCACAACACCCGAGATGTCATGGCCGATGATGGCGGGCAGCGGCACGTAGTCCGGATAGTCGCCGCGGCGGATCTGGTAGTCGAGCGGGTTGACGGCAGTGGCGTGCACCCGAACCCGCACCTGACGCGGACCGACTCCCGGCACCGGTACCTCGCGCAGCTCGAACGCGTCCGGCCCACCAAAACGGCTGAGCACGATGGCCTTCATGGTCTCGGTCATGACGATCCCTTTCAATGGAGGGGGCAGAGCCAAGGCTCAGCGGCCCCGTGAGGATCCCGCCAATCTGACTCCTCGCCATTGCCGTCGGTAGCTGGCCGAAACTAGGATCAGCTTCAACGAAGGCTTGAAAGTGCCGCGATGAACGTCGACGATTTGAGCCTGTTCGTCCGCATCGCCCGGCTGCGCAGCATCAGCTCCGCAGCCCGCGACCTGGGCGTCACTCCGGCCGGCGCGAGCGCCCGGTTGGCGTCGCTGGAGAAGCGGCTCGGAGCCCGGCTTCTGCATCGAACGACGCGGCAGACGACCTTGACCGAAGACGGCCTCGCCTTTCTGCCGCATGCAGAGCACGTGGTTCTCGCAGCGGAAGCCGCCCGCGCCGCGCTCGGTCGGGAGCAGGCCGTGCCGCGTGGCACGCTGCGGGTAGCGGCTCCAGCCTCGTTCGCGCGCATGCATATCGTGCCGGGCCTGCCCGACTTCGTCGGCCGGTATCCCGATCTCGCCATCGATCTGCGCATGTCCGACAACATCGTCGATCTCGTCGAAGGCGCCTTCGATGTGGCGGTCCGCTATGCCGAGCTCGGCGACTCGTCCTTCGTCGCTCGACGACTCGCGCCAGATCGACGGGTGCTGGTTGCGTCGCCCGCGTACATCGAGCGGCGCGGGCGGCCGAACACGCCGGACGACCTCGCCGAGCATGCCTGCCTCGTCGTCGGTACGCTCGATCTCTGGACATTCCGAGGAAAGGGTGGAGAGCTGATCGAGCGGCGCATTACGCCGGGCCTGCGGATCAACGACGGCGGAGCCGTGCGCGACGCAGCTTGCGCGGGGCTCGGCGTCGCTCTGATGGCAACGTGGTGCGCCGTGGACGAGCTTCGATCCGGCGCCCTCGTACCGGCCCTGCCCGAATACCCGCTCGTCTCGACACAGACGCTTTGGGCACTCTACCCGAGCTCGCGCGAACTGGCGCCAAAGGTGAGGGTCTTGATCGACTGGCTCACGGAGCGATTTGGGCAACACCCATATTGGGATCGCGGGCTCGATGGAATCTTAGAGGGCGTTTGAGACGTCTCACTGCCATCGCCTGAGCATGGGGCCCTTCACCCCCCGCCGTGCGGGATCCACAGCGCGATGCCCGGTACGAGCACCAGCAGCAGGATCATCGCCGCCAGCGCCAGGATGAAGGGCACCGCCCCCAGCATCACGTCGTGCAGCTGGCCGTGCGAGCGCAGGCCCTGGACGACGAACAGGTTGATGCCGACCGGCGGGGTGATCATCGCCGTCTCCAGCAGCAGCATGATCAGCACGCCGAACCAGACGGGGTCGAAGCCGGCGGCCATGACGACCGGCGTCATGATCGGCACGGTCGCCACCATCATGGACAGCGTCTCCATGAACATGCCGAGCACCAGGTAGAAGACGATGACCGCCGCCAGCGTCTGGTAGGGCGTCAGGCCGACGTCGGCGACCAGCCCCGTCACCGCGTCGGCGAGGCCGATCGCCGTGATCACGAAGTTCAGGAAATAGGCGACGATCAGGATCGCCATCACCATGCCGGTGGTGCGCATCGTGCCCTCGACCACCCGGCGCAGCATGGCGAGCGAGATGCGCCGCCGCCATGCCGCCAGGGCAAAGGCGGCGATCACGCCGAGCGCGGCCGATTCCGTCGCCGTGGCGAGGCCGGCATAGATCGAGCCGATGATCACCGCGAAGATCAGCAGCGGCGGCACGAGGTCCGGCAGGCTGCGCCAGCGCGCGCGCCAGCTGGTCGCGACCGGCCGGCCGCCCTTGTGCGGCTGCAGCCTGCAGACCAGCGCCACCATCCCGGTGAACATCAGCGCCAGGAGCAGGCCGGGCAGGATGCCGGCCAGATAGAGCTGCGGGATCGAGGTCTCGGTCAGTACGCCGTAGACGATCATGTTGATCGACGGCGGGATCAGGATGCCGAGCGTGCCACCGGCCGCCAGGGTGCCGAGGAACAGGCGCTCGTCGTAGCCGTGCTTGTCGACCTCGTCGAGCGCCACCGTGCCGATCGTGGCCGCCGTCGCGACGCTGGAGCCCGAGGTCGCGGCGAACATGGCGCAGGCGGCGATGTTGGAATGCATGAGGCCGCCCGGCAGCCACGACACCCAGTGGGTCAGTGCCGCATACATCCGCTCGGCGATGCCGGAGCGCAGCAGCACCTCGCCCAGCAGGATGAACAGCGGGATGGCGACCAGGATGAAGTCGGTCGAGGCCGACCAGGCGATCTCGCCGATCGCCCGCGACACCGGCAGGAAGGCGTAGACGTCGCCGAGGGCCAGCGCGAGGATGCCGAGCGCGGCCGCCACCGGCAGGCCGAGCGCCAGGAGGACGACGAGGATCGCCGTCGCGGAACCGATCATGCGGTGCGCCTCGCCCCTTCTCCGCCGTCCTCATGGCCCGGCGGCAGTTCGTCGGCGATCTCTTCCTTGATGCTGCGCGAGCCGGCGATCGTCTGGACCGTCGCCAGGTCGCCGCGCAGCAGCGCCAGCACCGCGTGCAGCAGCAGCAGCGCCGCCACCGCCAGGAACAGCACGAGCCCCGCGAACCAGAGCGACTGCGGAATGATCAGCGGCGTGCTGAGCGGCGACATCGAGCGCGCACCCATCGCCGCCGTGTCGGCGACCATCCCCCAGCCGTACCAGGCGACGAGGCCGAACACCGCGACGAAGCCGGCGAGGCCGAGGATATCGAGCGCCGCCCGCGTCGGCCGCGGGAAGTGGATGTAGAGCGAGTCGATCCGGATGTGCGCCCGGTGCAGCAGGGTGAAGCCCAGTGACCAGGTCGTGCCGATCGCCAGGGCGTAGCCCGACAGTTCGTCCGCCCCGCCGACCGTGACGTTGAACAGCTTGCGGACGACGACGTCGTAGCCGATCAGGAAGGCGGCGAGGATGACGAGCGCCCCGCCGAACCAGACCCCGGCCAGCGACGCGCGCTCGGCGAGGCGCAGGCTCCAGGGCACGCCGCGTCCCCGCTCCGTCATCGCCGGCTCAGATCTTGTCGACGGGGATCTGCAGGTCGACGACCTTGCCGACCGTCGCGTTCCACTCCTCGGCGCACGCCTTGCCGCAGCGCTTGCCCCAGTTCAGCAGCACGACGTCCTGCATCAGCTTGGCGCGCAGCGTCTGGTCCTCGTCGGAGACAGGGACGCGCGTCATCTCGACCTTCTTGCCGAGCGTGCAGGGCTCCTTGCCGAAATTGCAGCTCTCGCCCTCCTCGGTCGCCTTGGCCACCGTCGCCCACATTTTGTCCTCGAAGGCGTCGAACTGCGTCTCGAAGAAGGCCTTCACCTCGGGCGCGAACTTGTTCCAGGATTCGTCGCCGACCGCCTGGTAGTTGACGCTCCAGCCGAGCGACAGCGGGTAGAGGTGCGACGACACCTCGGCCCAGCCCGCCGTGTTGCCGCTGAGCGAGCCGGTCACGGCGCAGTCGACGACGCCACGCTGCAGCGCCGGCACGACCTCGGCGAACGCCATCGAGACGGTGGTGCCGCCGACCGCGGTGATGAAGTCGTTCATCGTCTTGTTGAAGACGCGGACCTTCTTGCCCTTCAGGTCGGCGAGGCCGGAGATCGGCTCGCGGCACCAGAAGACCTGCGGCGGGTTGGCGCCGACGGCGAGCAGCTTGGTCGAGAATTTCTGCTCCATGACGCGCGCCATGGTCGGCTTCCACGCCTCGCACGCCGCCCGCGCCGCCTCCGGCGTCAGGGTCAGGCCGGCGAGGTCGCAGCCCTCGAACACCGGGTCCTCGCCCGCCATCTTGCTGATGTCGCCGGCGCCGAAGTCGGTGACGCCCAGCTTGCTCATCCGCATCATCTGGAAGTCCTTGATGCCGGCGCGGTCGACCGGGACGATGTCCGCGGTGATCTTGCCGCCGGAGGCTTCCGGGATCGTCTTGGTCCAGAACGGCACCTCGTCGCGCTCCGAGGCGACGGTGTTGCCGTTCAGGCCGATCGCCTTCACGTGCAGCTTCGGCAGGTCGGCGGCACCCGCTGCCGCGGTCATCGCCGCGACGATGCCGGCGGCGATCGTCAGACCCAGTGTCCTCATGCTCGTGCTCCCCAGCCAAGTCTCCCGAGGCCCCGGCCGTCTGGCCGGCCGGTGACCGCTCCTGGCGCCGTGGCAGCAAGATGCATGCCGCCGGCCGCACGGATCGCCGCCGATGCGGGGCCGCCCCGGGAAGCGGAGCCCATGGCACGGCGCTTGCTGCCGGCTTGCTCTCCACGAGCCGGTGCGCGACCTTGCGCTGCGCGTTCCGGCGCTTGCAAGAGGTGTTTCATGGCCCGCGATCCCATCGCGTTCGAACTGTTCAAGAACGCGATCTTCTCGATCGCCGACGAGATGGCGCTGACCATCGTCCGCACGACCTATTCCGGCGTGCTCAAGGACAACATGGACTTCTCGACCGCGCTGGCCGACGCCGACGGCCGGCTGGTCGCCCAGGGCCTGACCCTGCCGGGCCATCTCGGCTCGATCCCGACGGCGCTCGCCGCGGTGATGAAGCGCTACGACGGCGACATCCACGAGGGCGACATCTTCGCGATGAACGACCCGTTCGAGGGCGGCATGCACCTGCCCGACATCTTCATCTTCAAGCCGATCTACCACCAGGGCCGGCGCGTCGCCTTCGCCGCCACGATCTGCCACCACACCGACGTCGGCGGCCGCGTCGCCGGCTCGAACGCCTCGGACTCGACCGAGATCTACCAGGAAGGCCTGCGCATCCCGCCGCTCAAGCTCTACGAGCGCGGCCGCCGCAACGAGACGCTGTTCCTGATGATCGACCGCAACGTCCGCCTGCCGGCCAAGGTCCTCGGCGACCTGCGCGCCCAGCTCGCCGCCTGCCACATCGCCGAGAAGCAGCTGCTCGAGCTGGTCGAGCGGCACGGCCGCGAGCAGGTGCACGAATACATGCAGGAGGTCATCGACTATGCGGAGCGCCTGACGCGCGCCGCGGTCGCCGACCTGCCCGACGGCGAGTACAGTTTCGAGGACTGGATCGACGACGACGGCGTCGACTACGGCGTGCCGATCCGCCTGTTCGTCACGATGCGCAAGCAGGGCGACCGCATGGTCGTCGACTGGACCGGCACCGCGCCGCAGGTCAAGGGTGCCATCAACAACACCCTCTCCTATACCAAGGCCGCCAGCTACGCCGCGATCCGCTCCGTCCTGCCGGCCGGCATCCCGAACAACGAGGGCGTCTTCCGCGTCATCGACGTGGTGGCGCCGCCCGGCACCATCGCCAACGGCGTGCTGCCGGCCGCATGCGCGGCGCGCGGCCTGACCGGCTTCCGCATGGTCGACTGCGCCTTCGGGGCGCTCGCCATGATGCTGCCCGACAAGGTCTTCGCGGCGTCCGACGGCGGCAACACCGGCATCTCGATCGGCGGCTACGACGACGCGCGCAAGCCCTACATCTATGTCGACTTCACCTGCGGCACCTGGGGCGGGCGGCCGTGGGCGGACGGGCTCGACGGCAACTCCAACATGTTCGCCAACATGGCCTCGCAGTCGATCGAGGTGACCGAGGCCGAGCAGCCGCTGCAGATCCTGGCCTACGAGTTCGTCGCCGACCGCGCCGGCCCCGGCAAGTTCCGCGGCGGCGCGCCCTACCGGCGCGAATACCGGTTCCTGGAGAAGGAGGCCGTCCTCCAGGTGCGCGCCGACCGCCAGGCGTTCCAGCCCTACGGCCTCTATGGCGGCCATCCCGGCCAGCCGTCGCGCAACACGCTCAATCCCGACACCGAGAACCGGAAGCTGCCCGGCAAGCTCACCATGATGATCAAGCGCGGCGACGTCTTCCGCCACGAACTGGCCGGCGCCGGCGGCTGGGGCGATCCGCTGGAGCGCGCGCCGGCCAAGGTGCTGAAGGACGTGCGCAACGAACTGCTGAGTGTCGACGCCGCCCGCCGCCACTACGGCGTCGTCGTCGTGACCGACGGCTGGTCGATCGACGAGCCCGCTACGGCGAAGCTGCGCGATGCGATGCGCACCCGGCGCGGCGACTGGACCGCTCCCGCCGTCCTCTGGACTGATCCCGCCGACCTGACCGCCGCCAATCCGAGCCCCTCTGCGAGCACCGAGGCCTGAGATGACCACCTTCCGCATCGGCGTCGACATCGGCGGCACCTTCACCGACATCGTCTTCCTGGGCTCGGACGGCACCGTCCACGTCAAGAAGGTGTCCTCGACGGTGGGGGCCTACGGCCGCGCCATCATCGAGGGCATCGGCCAGGTCTTCGGCGAGACCGGTATCCAGGGCGGCGACGTCGCCGAGATCCGCCACGGCACCACCGTCGCCTCGAACGCCATCCTGGAGCTGAAGGGCGCGCGCACCGGCCTGATCACCACCAAGGGCTTCCGCGACGTGCTGGAGATCCGCACGCTGCGCATGCCGCGCCTCTACGACATCGCCTGGGACAAGCCGCCCCCGCTGGTCGAGCGCTATCTCCGCCTCGCCGTCGACGAGCGCGTCGACGCCCACGGCAAGGTCGACCGGCCGCTCGACACGGCCGAGGCCGAGGCGATGGTCGACCGGCTGCTCGCCGAAGGCTGCGAGGCGATCGCCATCTGCCTGATCAATTCCTTCGCCAATCCGGCGCACGAGATCGCCATCCGCGACATCGTCCGCCGCAAGGCGCCCGACCTGCCCTGCTGCATCAGCTTCGACGTCCTGCCGGAGATCAAGGAGTATGAGCGCACCTCGACCACGGTGGTGAACGCCTACGTCCTGCCGGTCGTCTCGCAGTATCTCTCCGTCCTCACCGCCGCCCTGCAGGCGAGCAGCATGACGGCGCCGCTGCTGCTGATGCAGTCGAACGGCGGTCTGACGCCGGCGGAGCACGCCGTGCGCCTGCCGGTGCACATCATCGAGTCCGGTCCCGCCGCCGGCGTCATCGGCGCCCAGGCGGTGGCCGCCGCGGCCGGCCTGCCCGACGTGGTCAGCTTCGACATGGGCGGCACCACGGCGAAGGCGTCGCTGATCGAGGCGGGCGAGGTCACCAAGGCACCGGAGTTCCAGGTTGGCGGCGGCATCCTCAGCGGCTCGCGCCTGCTCACCGGCTCCGGCTACACGCTGAAGGTGCCGGCCATCGACCTCGCCGAGGTCGGTGCCGGCGGCGGCTCGATCGTCTCGATCGACGCCGGCGGCTCGCTCCTCGTCGGCCCGCACAGCGCCGGCGCCGTGCCGGGGCCGGTCTGCTACGACATCGGCGGCACCCAGCCGACGGTGACCGACGCCAACGTCATCCTGGGCTATCTCAATCCGGAATATCTCGTCGGCGGCGCCGTGCGCCTCGACGCCGACAAGGCGCGCAGCGTCTTCATGGAGCGCATCGGCACGCCGATGGGCCTGTCGCTGGAGGCCGCCGCCTACGGCGCCTACCAGATCGCCGCCTCGAACATGATCCGCGCCATCAAGGCCGTCTCGACCGAGCGCGGCCGCGACCCGCGCGGCTACACCCTGGTCGCCTTCGGCGGCAACGGCCCGCTGTTCGCCGCGGCGATGGCCGAGGCAATCGGCATGAAGCGCATCCTGGTGCCGCCCTCGCCCGGCGTCTTCTCGGCCTTCGGCCTGCTCTACGCCGACGTCGAGCATCACTATTCGCGCACCTTCCGCGGCCTGCTGCAGAGCCTGGACGTGGCGCATCTGGCCGAGATCTGGGAGGCGATGGCCCGGGAGGCGCGCGACCAGCTCCAGGCCGACGGCTATTCGGGCGCCCAGATGCGCGTCCTGCGCCGCGCCAGCCTGCACTATCAGGGGCAGACCTTCGAGCTGGCGGTGCCCGCCCCGGACGGGCCGATCGACGCGTCCCTGCTGGCCGCCCTGGAGGAGGCCTTCCACGCCGAGCACGAGCGCACCTACGGCCACCGCGCCGGTGCCGAGGAGCCGGTCGAACTGGTCGGCATCCAGATCATCGGCCAAGCCACGACCGGCGAGCGCCGCATCGCCGGAGCGCAACCGGGCGGCGCCGCGTCCGGCGCGGAAGACCGCGGCAGCCGCAGCTGCTGGTTCGGCGGCACGCACGGCTGGCGGGAGACGCCGGTCATCGGTCGGGCCGCACTGCGCACCGCCCGACCCGGCCCCTGCATCGTCGAGGAATACGACGCCACCTGCGTCGTCCCCCCCGGCGCCACCGCCGGCCTGGACACCTACGGCAACATCATCGTCACGCTGGGGTGAGGCGGACACTGTTGTGCTTCCCCGGACGGCGCGAAGCGCCGATCCGGGGCCCACCTATCCGCCCGGGCACCGCCGGAGCGCCGGCACGATGGCCCCCGGCTCTCCGCGCTGCGCGCTGCGGCCGGGGAAGCAGGAAGAACCGCCCCCTCAGACCTCCGTCACCCGCATGATGTCCGGCTTGCCGTCCATATACTGGCCCATCTCGCGGCCGATGGTCTTGAAGTGGTCCGAGCCGCGGTGCGCGTCGACCGCCGCCTGGTCCTCGTAGCGCTCCATGAAGACGTAGAGCAGCGGGTCGTCGGTCTTGTGCAGGGCGTAGAGCTTGCAGCCCGGCTCGTTCGCGTTGACGGCGGCCACCAGCCGCTTCGCCGTTTCCTCGAACTGCGCCTGCTGGCCGTCCTTGACCTTGATCTTCGCGATGACGCCGAGCATCGGCTTCCTCCTCGTCTGGGGTTGGGCTGGTTTCGAGTTGAAGCGGCACCATAAGCCAAGCGCGCCCCACCGCAACGCCCCCGCCTACCCATCCCGCCGCCCGCCCGCTACAGTGCGCGGCAACGCGGTCGCGGGGAGGTTCGAGGGAATGAGCGAGACACCGAATGCGCTGAGCCCGGAAACGGTGCTGGCGCAGATGAAGGCGCACGGCGTCACCGATATCGTCTGGCTGCCGGACAGCGAGACCAACTGGCTCTTCCTGCTGATGCAGGCCGAGCCCAGCCTGCGCCTGATCGGCGTCGCGCGCGAGGGCAACGCCTGCTCCATCGCCGCCGGCCTCGCCACGGGCGGGCGCAAGCCGATGATCCTGATCCAGAACACCGGCATGCTGGAATCCGGCGATTCCATCCGCGGCTGGCTGATGGGCCTGAACGTGCCCGTGGTCCTGATGGTGGGCTATCGCGGCTACACGCGCCACGGCGTCAACACCGACACCGTGGCCACGTACACCGAGCCCTTCATCAACGCCTTCCGCCTGAACTTCTATCTGGTCGAGAGCGACGCCGACGCCGACCGGATCGGCGTCGCCTTCGAGGAGGCGGAGCGCACGCAGCGGCCGGTGGTCATCCTGGTCGGCGACGAATTTCACGGCTTCAACCGCTGACGGGGAGGATCCAGCCATGATGCATACCGCAGACGCGCTGAAGGCCATCGCCGCGCACCGCAAGGACGCCATCGTCATCTCCGGCCGCGGCTCGCCGCACTGGGCGAAGATCAGCGACATGGAGAAATACGACGCGGCCCTCGGCGACCCGGCCATGGGCGGCCATGCCGGCTTCGCCTTCGGCCTCGCCCTCGCCCAGCCCGACCGCAAGATCATCCTGTTCGATTCCGAGGGCGACCTGCTGATGAGCCTCGGCATCCTGACGACGATCGCGGAACTCGCGCCGAAGAATTTCTACCACTTCATGCTCGACAACGAGTGCTACGCCACCACCGGCGGCCAGCCCGTGCCGAACGCGAAGAACGTCGACTATGCCGCCATCGCCCGCGGCTGCGGCTATCCGGCGGCGCACGCCTTCACCGAGATCGACGACCTGACCAGGGCCGTCCCCGACATCCTGGCGAAGCCCGGCCCGGTCTTCTGCGCGATGAAGGTCTATCCGGAGGTCGAGAACACGCCCATCGGCCAGCGCAAGCGCTGGCAGACCCGCACCCGCGACCAGATCCTCGCCGACCTCCGCGGCACCCTCGGCGTCGGCTGAGGGCCGGAGGCCGGCCCCCCGACACTATCCAGGAGCACCCCTATGTCCGAGACCAAGCCGCCGCGCTTCGCGCAGCTTTCCCCCGACCAGATGTCCGACGCCCAGAAGACGGCGGCCGAGGCCATCCTCGCCGGCGCCAAGAAAGCCGACGGTCCCGGCGGCCGCTACATGGCGCAGAGCGGCCAGTTCCCCGGCCCCTACAACTTCCTGCTGCGCAGCCCCGAACTCGCCATGCGCTGGCGCGGCCTCGCCGAATACATCCGCTTCGACACCTCGGTGCCGCTGCGCCTGAACGAGCTCGCCATCCTGATCCAGGCGCGCTGGTGGACCGCCCAGTTCGAGTGGTGGGCGCACGAGCCGCTGGCCGTCCGCGCCGGCCTCGCCCAGTCCATCGCCGACGACATCAAGGTCGGCAAGCGCCCGAGCGCCATGCAGCCCGACGAGGAGGCCGTCTACGACTTCTGCACCGAGATGATGGAGAACCGCCGCGTCGGCGACGCCACCTTCGAGAAGCTGAAGGCCCAGTTCACCGAGCAGCAGATCGCTGACCTCGTCGCCGTCACCGGCTTCTACGCCACCGTCTCGATGATCCTGAACACCGTCGAAGCCGGCATCCCCGACGGCACCGAACCCCCACTGAAGCCGCTGAAGTAACCCCTTCTGGGGGCGCGGGCGTCTCGCCCGCATCGCTCCAGCACTGGAGCAGATCTGGCGTCACGAGCCATGCCTCCCGGCGACGCACGTGAGCCGCGCCGCCGATTGACATTATTCCCATCCGGGCGCACTTGCCGTGATGCCGCCGTCGCCCGGCGGCATCGCCGTCGCCACGTGACACGCCGCTCCGCACCTTCGAGGGGAAGGAAACGGAACGAAAGGGAAGGAAAGGTAACCTCTGCCTATCCCCTCACGCCGGGTGCTGGACGGCCAGCACCTTCGCCACGGCCGGGCGCTCGGCCATGCGGGTGCGGTGATCGGCGACGTTGGGGAAGCGGGCGATGTCGACGCCGTCGCGGTCGAGCCAGCGGGACACGGTGAAGAGGTAGGGGTCGCAGATCGAGTAGCTCTCGCCGAGCACCCACGGTCCCTCGAACATCTCCCGTTCGATCAGGTCGAAGCAAGCGGCCATCGTCTCCGGCACCTTGCGCTTCATGTCGGCGATGGCCACCGGGTCGTCGGCCCAGCGGGTGCCGCGGCCGCCATGGGCGTGGGCGACGTGGACGGTGGAGCAGAGATAGCTGTTGAACGCCTGGGCGCGGGCGAACTCGAACGGGTCGGTCGGTGCCAGGCGGGCGTCCGGGAAGCTCTGCGCCACCCAGGCGAGGATGGCCGGGGTCTCGGTCAGGATGCCGCGCTCGGTCACCAGTGCGGGGACCCGACCCTTCGGGTTGATGCGCAGATAGTCGGCCGCGCGCTGGTCGCCGGCGGCGAGGTCCATGCGGACGGCTTCGTACGCGGCACCGGCCTCCTCGAGGGCGATGTGCGAGGCGAGGGCGCAGCTGCCGGGGGCGTAGAAGAGCTTGAGCATCAGGATGTCTCCGACATCAGGGGGTCTCGAGACGGTAGGCGCGCCGGGCGGTGCCGGCGAACAGGGCGGCCTTCTCCGCGGCGGAGCCGCCGGCGGCGAGGCGCTTGAAGGCGTTCCAGAGCTGGACCCAGCCGGTGCCCATCTTGTCGACCGGGAAGTTGCTCTCGAACAGGCAGCGGTCCGGGCCGAACAACTCGATGCAGGTGCCGACCCAGGGGCGCCAGAGGTCGGCCATCCGCTCGGACGTCGGCGGCGGCTCGGCGGACGGGTAGGGCCAGGCGCCGAGGCGCATGACCTGGCCGCCGAGCTTGACGAAGACGTTGGGGCAGCTCGCGAGCTCGGCCATGGCCGGCTTCCACGCCTCGAACACGGCGTCGGTCCGGCCGGCATATGGGCCGTAGCCGAGCGGGCCGCCGACATGGTTGAGCACGATGGTCGCCTCCGGCACCGCCCGCGCCAGCGCCGTGGCGTCGGCCAGCTGCGGGTGGAAGCACCAGGCGTCCAGGGACAGGCCGAGGGACGCCAGCCGGCGCAGGCCCTCGACCACCTTGGGCTCGCGATAGAGGCCGAGGCCGGTGACGCCGTGGCTGTTGCCGATGACCGGGTCGGCGTCCCACGCGGCGGAGAAGCGCACGCCGCGGAAGCGGCCGCCGCCGGCGGCGATCTGCGCCTCCAGCACGGGGGCGACGGCGTCGCCGAGCGCCAGGTCGGCGAAGCCGACGATGCCGGCGGCGGCACGCTGCGGGCCGTAGACGCCGCTCTCGCTCATCGCGGCGACGCCGGCGACGAATTCGACCTCGCCCACCGGCCGCATCTCGACCGGCCCGGCGGCGCGGTACATCGAGTGGCACTCGAGGAAGACGGTCTGGACGACGTTGTGGCCGCTGCGGATGTCCTCCATCAGCTCGTCGAGCAGGTAGCGGCCGATCGGCGGCTCACCTACCCGCCGCCCGGCGTCGCGCCGGTCCCAGAGGTGATGGTGGGTGTCGACGATCGGCAGGTCGGGCTCGATCGGCGCCTCCGGCGCCTGGCGTGCCAGCCACGCCGCATCCGGCGGCCGCACGCGCCCGAACGGATAGGCGGCGGGCTGATCGGTCGGTGCGGTCACGGCGGCTCTCCCTCGGCTCTTTCCGGGGACTGTGGCACAGGGCGGCCGGAGGCGCGAGAGAGGGGCTATGGCGGCACGGGCCGGCGCGGCGCTAGACTGCCGCGCTGAAGAATCGCGGGAGGGCGTCATGGACCAGTTCAAGTTCGACCACATCCACCTTCGCAGCCCCGAGCCCGAGGAGACCGCCCGCTTCTACGAGCGAATGTTCGGCGCGAAGATCATCCGCACGATGCAGGAAGGCCGCGAGCGGCTCGACCTCGACCTGGGCGGCCAGGCCATCTTCATCGCGCCGGTCCTGCCCGACGGCAAGACCGCAGCACCGCCGCAGTCGCCCTACCAGGGGCTCGACCATATCGGCCTGACGGTCAGCGGCATCGACGCGATCGCCGCCGACCTGAAGGCGAAGGGCGCCGAGTTCACGATGGAGCCGACGACGATCCGCCCCGGCACCCGCATCGCCTTCCTGCGCGGACCGCAAGGCGTGTCGATCGAACTGGTCGACCGCGGCGCCTGAGGTCGGCCAGCCGTCAGGCCGGCCCGCGTCACACCGGATCGAACTCGGTGTCCTTCTTGGGGATCAGGTCGTAGGGCAGCGCGAAGCCCGGCATCGCCGTCAGCCGGTCACGCCAGGCGACGATGTTGGGCCAGCGCTGGATGTCGAAGCCGCCCTCGGCCATGAAGACCATGCGGCCCCAGCAGCCCAGGTCGGCGATGGTGCAGGTCTCGCCGACCAGCCACTGCCGGCCCTCCAGCGCCCGGTCGACGAAGGTCAGCGCCGCCTCGGCGGGCGGCGTCAGATAGGCCAGCACCGCCGGGTCGACCGTGCGGAAGCGGTTGAAGTGGCGCACCTTAGCGACGTTGGTGATGGCGTCCGCCTCCCACGACAGCCATTCGCGGGCGTGCCAGCGGTCCTGCTCGGTCGCCCCCTCGAAGCGGCCGGTCGTGCGGGCGAGATAGCCGAGCACGACGTTCGACTGGACCACCGTCAGGCCGCGATGCCGCAGCGCCGGCACCTGGCCATAGCGGTTCACGGCGAGATAGTCGGGCGTCTTCTGCACGCCGTTCTTCAGGTTCACCGTGCGGAACGAGAAGGGCAGGCCCGACAGCGCCAGATAGAGCATCGGCTTGTAGCTGGAGCTGGAGGTGAAGCTGCCGTAGAGCGTCAGGCGCTCGGGGTCTTCGGGGGCGGGGAATGCGGTCACGGTCGGGCGTCTCCTGTGCGGGCGGAGCCGTCCCGGCTCCCGTTGGGGCCGGGCTCGCCCGGCCCTGTCGCCGCCGCGCCGCCCCGGCCGTTGGTGCAGGACGGTGACGCCGATCCGCGGGCGGGGCAAGCCCCGCCCTACGCCCCGTCCCGGGCAGGGGGCAGCGCCGCCTCCGGCTCCTTCAGCCCGATGCCGGTCAGGCGCAGCCGGGTCGCTTCGGCCGCCAGCGCGGCCAGCTTCGTCGCCGCCCGGACGTAGGTCAGGCCCTCGGGCCGGATGTTGGAGAGGCAGTTGCGCTCGGCGTCGCTGCGGCCGGGGCGCGGCTCCCAGGTCAGGTAGACGCCGAGGCTGTCGGCGGCGCTGAGGCCGGGTCGCTCGCCGATCAGCACGGCGACGAGGCGGGCGCCGAGCAGCGCGCCGCAGGCGTCGCCGAGCGCCACCCGGCCCTGCTCGGCCAGCACCGGCGGCGCCGTCCGCCAGCCGCGCGGCAGCCGGTCGCGAACGGCCGCGAGCAGCGGCACGGCGTGGCGCTGCACCGCCTTGGCGGACAGGCCGTCGGCAACGACAACGGCGAGATCGCAGCCGCCACGGGCCGCAGCGCCCAGGACCGCCTCGGACTCCGGATCCAGCTTACGGCCGAGATCCGGGTGGCGCAGATAGGTCGGCCGGTCCGGCGCCCGGCTGTGCACCCGCAGCGGCGCGGGAAAGCCGGCGGCCTCCAGGTCGGCGGCGAGGCGGTCCCAGTCGACCGGCTCGTGCACCGCGTCGCGCGCCGCGGCGTGCGCCTCCTGGAAGTCGAGATGGGCCGCCGTCGGCGTGCTGCCGCCGGCGGCGCCCAGGGCGATGCGGGCCGGCGTGAAGGCGCGCAGCTGGGTCCAGCCGTCCGGCGTCGCCAAGCCTGTGCGCGGCGGCCGGCTCATCCGCTTGCCGCGACCAGCAGCGCCGGCTGCAGCCCCGCCGGCAGGGCGGGCCGTGCGGCCCGGCGCGTCGGGGTCTCGAAGATGCCGGCCGCCACCAGCCAGTCGGCGAACTCCGGCGCCGGCGGCCGGCCGAGCAGTTCGCGCACGTAGAGCGCGTCGTGGAACGAGGTGCTCTGATAGCCCAGCATCACGTCGTCGGCGCCCGGCACGCCCAGGACGTAGGTGCAGCCGGCGGCGGCCAGCACCGTCAGCAGGGCATCCATGTCGTCCTGGTCGGCCTCGGCGTGGTTGGTGTAGCAGACGTCGCAGCCCATCGGCAGGCCGAGCAGCTTGCCGCAGAAATGATCCTCGAGCCCGGCGCGCATGATCTGCTTGCCGTCGTAGAGATATTCGGGGCCGATGAAGCCGACGACGGTGTTGACCAGCAGCGGCGAGAAGGCGCGGGCGACGCCGTAGGCGCGGGCCTCCATCGTCTGCTGGTCGACCCCGTGATGCGCGTCGGCCGAGAGCGCGCTGCCCTGGCCGGTCTCGAAATACATGAGGTCCTCGCCCAGCGTGCCGCGGTTAAGCGAGAGCGCCGCGTCACGCGCCTCGCGCAGCAGGCCGAGGTCGATGCCGAAGCTGCGATTGGCCGCCTCGGAGCCGGCGATCGACTGGAAGACGAGGTCGACCGGCGCGCCGCGCTCGATCGCCCGCAACTGCGTGGTGACGTGCGCCAGCACCGAAGACTGGACCGGTGCGGCGAGCCTGGTCCGCATGCGGTCGATCAGCTCGAACAGGCCGCAGACATGCTCGACGCTGTCGGTCGCCGGGTTGATGCCGATGACGGCGTCGCCGCAGCCGTAGAGCAGGCCGTCGACCATGCTGGCCGCGATGCCCTGCGGGTCGTCGACCGGGTGGTTGGGCTGCAGCCGCGTCGAGAAGCGGCCCTTCAGGCCGATGGTGCCGCGGAAGCGGGTGACGACCTCGATGCGACTGGCGACCAGCGCCAGGTCCTGCAGACGCATGATCTTCGAGACGGCCGCCGCCATCTCGGGCAGCAGGCCGGGCGCCAGGGCGCGCAGCGCCTCGCCCGTCGCCGCGTAGCCGAGCAGCCAGTCGCGGAAGCCGCCGACGGTGAGGTGCGCGACCGGCGCGAACGCCGCGCTGTCGTGGCCGTCGAGGATGAGGCGCGTGACCTCGTCGGCCTCGTAGGGGACGACGGCCTCGTCGAGGAAGGCCGCGAGCGGCAGGTCGGCCAGGGCACGCTGGGCGGCGATCCGCTCGGCGGCGCTCTCGGCGATCAGACCGGCGAGCGCGTCGCCCGACCGCGCCGGCGACGCCTTCGCCAGCAGCGTGCGCAGATCGGCGAACGTGAAGCTCTGTTGCCCGGCCCGTCCGCTATACGCCATCGGCCCCTACGCTCCCGGTCGGCCCCGTCTGGCCATCGGTGCCTCGCCCGATATTATGGGCGGCACGCCCATGAATGAAGCAAGAGGAATGCCGTGCAGGCAGCGAAAGCGGAAACGCCCTGGCGCGAAGGGCTCTACGACGTCCTGAAGGAGGTCGGCGTCCGGCAGGTGGTCTATGTCCCCGACGCCGGTCACGCGACCCTCATCAAGCAGTGCCACGACGACCCGGAGATGAAGACCGGCTACCTGACCAACGAGTTCGAGGGGGTCGGCGTCTGCGCCGGGGCGTGGCTCGGCGGGGAGCGGGCCGCGATGCTGATGCAGTCGAGCGGCGTCGGAAACATCATCAACGCCCTGGGTCTCGTGCGCTCCTGCGGCATCCCCTTCTTCACGATCGTGACGATGCGCGGCGAGTGGGGCGAGTTCAATCCGTGGCAGCTGCCGATGGGGCAGGCCACGCCGGCCGTCCTGGAGGCGGCGGGCGTCATCGTCAATCGCGCCTCGGTGCCGGAGGAGGTCGTCGAGGTGGTGCGTGCCTCCGCCCGGCTGGCGTTCAGCTCCTACGCTCCGGTCGCCGCGCTGATCTCCCAGCGCGTCATCGGTGCCAAGGTCTTCAAGTAGGAGGCGGGAATGGACATGAAGGACAATCGACTGGAGCGCCGCGCCGCGGTCGCCCGCCTGCTCGCGGATCGCGAGGACATGCTGGTGGTCGCCGGCCTCGGCTCTGCCATCTGGGACGCCGAGGCGGCCGGCGAGACCCCGCTCAACTTCTACATGCTGGGTGCGATGGGCAGCGTCGCCTCGACCGCCCTCGGCTTGGCGGTGGCACAGCCGAAACGGCGCGTCCTTGCCCTCACCGGCGACGCGGAGCTGCTGATGGGCATCGGCTCGCTTGCGACCATCGGCGTACGGCGGCCCTCGAACCTCGCCATCGTCGTGCTCGACAACGGCCGGTTCGGCGAGACGGGCGGTCAGGTATCGCACACCGCCGAAGGCACCGACCTCGCCGGGATCGCAGAGAGCTGCGGCATCCGCCACGTGCACCGTGTCACGGACATGCAGGGTATCGAGGGGCTGCGCGAAGCCCTGCACGGCGGCGAGGGACCGATCTTCGCCGTCATAACGGTCGACGCGCACATGCCGCCCGTGGTCATGCCGATCCGCGACGGCCTGACCGTCGCCCGCCGCTTCCGGGAGGCGCTGCTCGGCCACGACGCACTCAAGGTGTAAGCAATCGCAGCAGACTGCCGGCGGGGCGTCGCGATCGTCCCGCCGGCCGCGTCTCAGTGCTTGCCGACGGCGTCGCGAACGGCGCTGCGCTTGGAGTGCTGCGCGCCGGCGCCGAGTTGGAAAAGGTCAGGGCGTCGAGGCGACGACACAACCCGCCGCCACAACGCCGGTTCCCGTGCCGCTCCGGCGCCGTCTTCCGGCCCCTTTAACGGCGGAGCGGCACGACCGATATTGACGCCATGTCCCAGCCCGTCCTGACGATGATGGATGCCCTCCCGACACGGCGGCCGCCCCTGGCGCCGGACGAGGACTTCGGCACGCCCCTCAAGCTCGTCTCCGAGTACGAGCCCGCCGGCGACCAGCCGAAGGCGATCACGGAACTCGTGGCCGGGCTGAAGGCGGGCGAGCGGGATCAGGTCCTGCTCGGCGTCACCGGCTCCGGCAAGACCTTCACGGTCGCGCACGCGATACAGGCGCTCGGCCGCCCGACGCTGGTCCTGGCGCCGAACAAGACGCTCGCGGCGCAGCTCTACGCGGAGATGAAGAGCTTCTTTCCTGAAAATGCGGTCGAGTATTTCGTCTCCTACTACGACTACTACCAGCCCGAGGCCTACGTCCCGCGCACCGACACTTATGTCGAGAAGGAATCCTCGATCAACGAAGAGATCGACCGGATGCGTCACTCGGCGACGCGCGCCCTGCTGGAGCGTCGCGACGTCGTGATCGTCGCGTCGGTTTCGTGCATCTACGGTATCGGCGCGGTCGAGACCTACTCGGAGATGACGGTCAACGTGAAGGCCGGCCAGAGGATGGAGGTGCAGTCCTTCCTCCGCCGGCTGGTAGAACTCCAATACCGACGCAACGAGGCCAGCTTCCAGCGCGGCACCTTCCGTGTGCGCGGCGACACCGTCGACCTCTATCCCGCCCATCTCGACGATCAGGCCTGGCGGATATCGCTCTTCGGCGACGAGGTCGAGGCGATCCACGAGTTCGACCCGCTGACTGGCGAGCGCACCGGCGAGCTGAAGTCGATCCGCATCTATCCGAACTCGCACTATGTGACGCCGAAGCCGACGCTCATCCAGGCGATGAAGACGATCAAGGCGGAACTCGGCCCCCGCCTCGCCGAACTGACCGCCCAGGGCAAGCTGCTCGAGGCGCAGCGTCTCGAGCAGCGGACGACGTTCGACCTGGAGATGATGGAGACGACCGGTTCCTGCGCCGGCATCGAGAACTACTCCCGCCACCTGACAGGCCGCAAGCCGGGCGAGCCGCCGCCGACGCTGTTCGAATACCTGCCCGAGGACGCCATCCTCGTCATCGACGAGAGCCACGTCACCGTTCCGCAGATCGGCGGCATGTACAAGGGCGACTATGCGCGCAAGTCGACGCTCGCCGAGTACGGGTTCCGCCTGCCGTCCTGTATCGACAACCGCCCCCTCAAGTTCGACGAATGGGAGGCGATGCGGCCGCAGACGATTTTCGTCTCCGCGACGCCGGGCCCGTGGGAACTGGAACGGACCGGCGGCGTGGTCTCGGAGCAGGTGGTACGCCCCACCGGTCTGATCGATCCCGTGACGATCGTGCGCCCCGTCGAAGGTCAGGTCGACGACCTGCTGGCCGAATGCCGCGAAGCCGCTGCCAAGGGCGAGCGGGTGCTGGTCACCACCCTCACCAAGCGGATGGCGGAGGACCTGACCGAATACATGCACGAGGCGGGGATCCGCGTCCGCTACATGCACTCGGACGTCGATACGCTCGAACGGATCGAGATCATCCGTGACTTGCGCCTCGGCGCCTTCGACGTCCTCATCGGCATCAACCTGCTGCGCGAAGGCCTGGACATCCCGGAGTGCGCGCTCGTCTGCATCCTGGATGCGGACAAGGAAGGCTATCTTCGTTCCTTCACCTCGCTGATCCAGACGATCGGCCGCGCCGCGCGCAACGTCGACGGGCGCGTCATCCTCTACGCTGACCGCATGACCGACAGCCTCACGCGCGCGCTCGCGGAAACGGAGCGGCGCCGCGAGAAGCAGCAGGCGTGGAACCTGGCGAACGGCATCACGCCGCAATCCATCAAGAAGAACATCTCCGACATCCTGTCGAGCGTGTACGAGCGCGGCGACCACGTCACGGTCGCGACCGGTCTCGGCGAGGACCAGGCGATGATCGGCCACAACCTGCAGGCGACGATCGCCGAGGTCGAGAAGAGGATGCGCGCCGCCGCCGCCGACCTGGAGTTCGAGGAGGCGGCGCGGCTGCGGGACGAACTGAAGCGCCTGCAGGCGATCGAACTCGACATGACCCCCTCGGCCGACGGCGCCCCAAAGGGCCGCGCCAAGACGGCGATCCAGCAGATCAGCCAGGGCTACAAGGGCGGCGGCCGCCGCGGCGGCGCGAGCAAGAGCAAGGGCCGACGCCCGCGCTGACCCGGCCCTCGCGGTCCTCTCGGGTCGCTCTTGCCGCCGACGAGCGAGACGCTCACCATATCCGCGACGTTCGAACGGCATGCGGATCCGATGGTGACGGGCGGAATGGAGAAGCAGCCCGGCCCCGGTCCCCGGACCGGCACATGGCTCGTGTTCCTGCAGGGAGTCATTCCGGTCGTCAGCGCCGTCGCCGCCGGCCTCTGGGTCGCGGCGACCTACCTCCACGACCAGCGGCAGCAGGCGGCCGGGCGAGAGGCGCTGCTGGTACGACAGCAAACCGAACTGGAACAGCAGAACCGCATCCGCAGCTTCGAAGCAGGAGGGCGTTTCCGCGACAAGCAGTTCGATCTGTACATGGAGACGGCTGCCGTGGCGGGCCTGCTGGTCACCGTCGATCCCGCGGCCGCCGAATGGCGTGCCGCGGCGCAACGCTTCTGGCAGCTTTTCTGGAGCGAACTGTCGGTCGTCGAGGACGGCGCCGTGAAGGCCGCGATGCAGGATTTCGGGCCGCCGCTGCGCGCCGTCGAGAGCGCCGAGCCGGCCGAAAAGGCCGCCGCGCAGGCACGGCTGCAGCAGCCCGCCTACCGGCTGGCCCAGGCGCTACGCGCCTCGATACGGGAATCGTGGAACCTTCCTTGAGCCGGGCGCTGGGCGGCGCGAATGTTGCTTGAAGCATCCGCCGAGGACAGACGATGGAGCGCGCCATGGAGACTTCCGCCGCAGAACGCCAGCACTATGCGAACAAGGGCTTCCTCCCCGGCCGGCCGCTGCTGACGCCGGACGAGGCGGAATACTACCGGTCCGAGTGCGAACGCACCTGCGCCGACGAGTGGAAGGCGACAGGCCGGCGGCAGGCGTCGAACCGCGTGAAGCCGTACCTGCTCTATCGCTGGGCCGCCGATCTCATTCGGCACCCGCGCATCCTCGACGCGGTCGAGGCGGTGATCGGGCCCGACATCCTGACCTTCCACACGACGATCTGGTGGAAGGAGCCGCACACGCCGAACTTCGTGCCCTGGCACCAGGACGGCACCTATTTCGGGCTGGAGCCCTACGAACACGTCACCGCCTGGGTCGCGCTGACGCCGTCGACGCCGGAGCGCGGCTGTGTGCAGGTGGTTCCCGGTACGCACACGATGGGCCAGCGCCCGCATTACGACCAGGCGGACCCGCGGGCGATGCTGTCGCGCGGCCAGACCTTCGCGGAACCGGTCGACGAGAGCGCCGCGGTCGACCTCGTGCTCCAGCCGGGCGACGTCTCGCTGCACCACACGATGCTGCTGCATCGCTCCGGCCCGAACGGCAGCGACGGCCGCCGCATCGGCGTCGGCATCAGCTACATCCCGGCGCACGTCCGCCATGTCGGCGAAACGCGGCTGTCGGCGACGCTGGTGCGCGGCACCGACCGCTTCGGGCACTTCGAACCAGAGCCTGCCCCCGCCGCCGATGCCGATCCCGCCGCCATCGCCGCCCATACCGATGCGATCAGCCGATTCTGGCGAGCCTCCGAGGCGATTCCGGCGATGGCCCTGATCCATTGACACCCTCGCGTCGACGCGGCCCTGACTCTGCGGGTCCGCTCCCGCGGCGCGTGCGGTCGGTCGGCAGCGACGAAACGCGCGATTTTGGCGTCGGGATGCGCCGCCAGGAGCCGAACGGCACCGTCCGCGGCGACCCTGAACGTCGCGGATGCGTCGGCCGAAATCGGCCGGCCCCCCTCCCCGGCGACGCAGCTATCGTCCCGCGGGGCTCCCGCCGGGCCGGCTTCCGGCGCCTTGCCCGGTCAGGGGAACGAACCGTACCGGCAGGACGAAGTCCGTCGAGACCATCCCATCCATGTCCTTGCGGACCAACACGAGGTTCTGGACGGAAGATTCCTGACCGACCGGGACGACCATCCTGCCCCCCGCCTTCAACTGGTCGATCAACGGCTGTGGGATAGAGGGTGCCGCAGCCGTGACCATGATCCCGTCGAACGGTGCTGCCTCGGGCCAGCCGAGATAGCCGTCGCCGATCCGTGCAATAACGTTCGGGTAGCCCTCGCTCAGCACGGCCGCGGCCTGCCGTCCCAGTTCCGGAACGATCTCGATCGTGTAGACGCGGGCGGCCAGCCGCGCGAGCACTGCCGCCTGGTAGCCCGAGCCGGTACCGACTTCCAGCACCGTATGCCCCGGTTCCGGCCGGAGCAGGCTGGTCATGAGTGCGACGATGTAGGGCTGCGAGATCGTCTGATCCTGGCCGATCGACAGAGGACGGTCCTGGTAAGCCAGTTCGCGCTGTGCCGGTGGAACGAAGTCGTGGCGCGGCACCGCGCGCATCGCATCGAGCACGCGCTTGTCGAGCGCCAGCGCGGCGAGCCCACCGGATCCGGCGGGATAGGTCCGGATCGTTTCAACCATGGCCGCGCGTCGTTCGGCGTGGACGTCGTTCGCTCCGGCGGCAGGCGCTGCGCCGATGCCGATCGGCAGGACCAACGCCGCAAGTCCCCGTACGATGCCGCCGATGTCGCCGATGCCGCGCTTTGCCATGCCGATCCTCCCGGCGCTACATCCCGCTTGCGGGACCGTAGCCCATAGCCCCGCTGGAAAGCCCGCAATGTGCTAAGGCGGCGCCGGCTCTCAGAGCGTCTTCAGATAAGCGATCAACGCATCCTTTTCAGGCTCCGTCAGGTGGGTACCATAGGTGTGCCCACCGTTGCCATTGCCCTTCTCGCGCGTATCGAACCTGAAGCCGAAGCGCTCGGCCTCCGGGCCAGAAGAGACGAAGCCGATATCGTCGCCGTCGATGACGTCGTGGCCGCGGAAGAAAACGACCGACCTCTCGGCCGGCGGCGCCAGCAGGTCCCGCACGGTCGGCACCGAGCCGTTGTGCAGATAGGGGCCGAGCAGCCATAGGCCGGCGAGCGGCTTCGCCACATAGCCGCCCTGCGCCCCGTTCATCTCGGCGCCGACCCGGAGGACGCCGGTAATCCGGTTCATTCGCCGCGCATCGTGGTCGGTCCAGCTCAGCAGCCGCTCGCCGTCGGTACCCACTTCGTCGATGGGAATGGCCGTGCCGGTGCGTGCGCCCCCGACGGCGTGGCAGGTGGCACAATGCTCGCCGAACAGTCCCGCCCCTGCCCCGGCGAGCGCCGCATCGATGGGCAGCGGAAAGGCCGGCGGTTCGAGCGAAGCGGTGTAGGCGGCGAGCCACCGGTTGCGCGCCCGGAAATCCCGTCCCGGCGGCGACGCGATGCCGAAGGCGGACGTCGCGACCACCGCCTCCAGGCTGTCCGCCTCGCCGGCCGCGTGGAACAGGCCGCCCGCCCGCTCACCGAGACGCCATAGCGCAGGGAAGTCGGTGTTGCCGACGCTGTCGTCCCAATCGGCGCGGGTCAGCAGGAACTTCGGCAGATTGAACGCGTCGTCGCGGCCCGGGCCCCAGGCCGGCTTCGCCTCCATCCAGCCCATCTCGCGCTCGGCGAAGCGCAGCGCCGTCCGCGTCTTCGGAATGAGCGCCGCCGCGTAAAGCGCCCAGTCGATCCAGTCGAGGCGGAACTGCAGTGCGATCTCCGGCATCATGCGCGCCGCCGTGAAGCGGCGGTCGTGCGACGCCTCGAACAGGAAGCGCAGCAGCGCCTGCAGGTCCAGCGTGTGTGACGGGCCGCCCACGGCGAAGCGTGCCGTCTCGTCCGCCGCGAGCCGGTACCGCGTCGTGTGACACAGGGCGCAGTTCATCGTGACTCGGTCGAATCCGCGGCGCTCCAGCGCCAGTCCCACGGGCAGAACGCCGCCAGGCTCCCACGCGAGGCCGAATGCGCCATAGCCGCCATACCCTGCCTTGTCCGGTCCGTAGCCGGCGGTCGCGTGCTTCTCGATAAGATCGGGGAAGACGCGCGGCAGCACCCAGAAGATCGGGTATGGAATGCCGGCGAGCAGTTCGCTGCCGATCGAGCCATGCTGGAAGCGCGCCCGATCGTCCGCCCACACCGGCTCCGGACCCCGCTCAAAGAACTTCCACCAGACGAAGCCGCCCACCCCCAGTCCGAGCAGCACGGCGGCGAGCCCCAATCCCCCTAGCCAGTTCAACAGGCGCCGTCGTCGCATGTCGCGCCCCATCAGAAGGTCTTCAGGAATTCGACGATTGCGTCCTTGTCCGCCGCCGGGAGGTCGGTGCCGTACGCCGCACCGTCATGGCCGCGATTGCTGTTCCCGGCCCACGGCCCGGGGACGCAGACATTGTCGTCGTGCCGGTTCTCCGGATTGGCCGCTGCCGCACACGCCGCCGCATCTCCCGTGCAGCGCGTCTCGAAGCGGAAGAAAGCGCGTCCGTCCGTAGCCGGAGCGTCGGCGACGAAGCCGAGGCGCGCGGTATCGATGACATCGTTGCCGCGATAGAAGACCGCCGGCCTCAGTTCGGCGGGCTCCAGCAGGTCGCGGACCGTCGGCACCGAGCCGTTGTGCAGATAGGGCGCCCGCAGCCAGATGCCGTCCAGCGGCTGGTTGGCATAGCCGTCGGTCTTGCGGAAGTGCCGGAAGCGCTCGGCCGGGAAGCCGGCATAGAGGTTGTTCTGCTCCGCCGACAGCGCCTCGGTGTAGTTGTCGAGCCGGCAGGGGTCGGTGCGGATCCTGGCGATCGGCTCCACCTTGCCGACCAGCGGGCCGGAAAAGTCGCGACCGCTGGCGCCGTGGCAGGCGGCGCAGTGGCGCGCATAGAGCGCCTGCCCGCGCGCGGCGCGGTCGCGGTCGATCTCGAACGGCCAGGGCGGCGGCGCGTTTGCGTCGGAGCGCAGCCAAGCCGCGGTGAAGGCAATTGCCTCGCGGTCGATGGTCGTCGGCACCGCGCCGGAGCCGAAGGCGGCACTACGGTTGCGTTCGTCGACCGAAATGTTGTTGCCGTCCCAGTGCAACTGCATCCCCTCGCGCGGCCCCTGCAGCCAGAGCGACGGGAAGTCGACGATGCCTATGCGCTCGCGCGGCGGCAACCGGTCGAGCGGCCAGTTCAGCAGTGCCTTGGCCGGGCCGAAGGTGTCAAAACGGCCGGGGCCCGGCTCCGGCTCGTGGTCGAGGAAACGGAAGCGATGGCGCGCGAGAACGATGAACTCTTTCATCGCAGGCACGGCCAGATATTGCAGCATCAGCCGATCCAGCAGTCCGTAGCGTTCGCCCGTCGCCGTCTCGGCCGCCTGCACCACCTGCCAGGGATTGAAGCGCTCGTCGAGCGCGCACTGGGTGAGGAACCGGGCGAACCGGCCCAGGTCGACACGGTTCGACGGCATGCCGACCACGACGTTGGGCGCGTCCTCCGGCCGGGCTCGCCAGGTGCCGACGTGGCAGGTGGCGCAGTTCAGGCCGATCCTGTCGAACCCCAGGCTGCGGCGCAGGGAGGTGCCGATCGGCCGGTCCATCCCCGCCTCGTAGATGAAGCCCAGCGACTCCCACCCCTCGCCCGGCAGGTAGTCGCGGCAGAGCAGCGGCAGCGCCTTGAAGAGACCGACCGGCATGCCGACCAGCCGGTCGCCGCCCGTCGAGCCGTACTTGAACTGCATGACCGGATCGTCCGGGACATCCCGCCCGAAGAAGGCCTGCGGCTCGTCCCGCCCGTAATAGTCCCAGGCGAACAGCCCCCCGAGCGCGATCGCCCCGAGCAGCAACGCGCCGGCAGCCCAACTCCAGACGGTCCAGACACGCCGACCGGCGGTGCGCAGGCGAGACATCGCCGTGGCCACGCGCCGTTCAGCGGGCCGCCGTGGTCACGCCCTTCTCGCCGGCCCAGCAGTCCTCGGCGATGGGGTCGCCGGCGGTGAAGGCGAAGTCGCCGCGCTCGGCCGCCTCGGGACTGAAGACCAGGAAGTTGAGCAGGAAGATCCGGTTGGCATAGGCGCGACCCAGATAGAGGCCTGGCTTCACCATGCGGATCTCGTCGCGGATCTTCAGGCCGCCGCGCCCGGCGAGGCTGTCCGGGCTCTCGCGCCAGCCCTCGATCTCGTCGCCGAACAGATAGTCGATGACGATCGACTCGCGCCGGCCGTCGAGCAGGCTCTGGCCGCAATAGAGCTTTGCCGGGAACAGCAGCCAGACCCGGTTCGTCTTGACCAGGCGGCCGAGCAGCCCGTCGCGCGGCACCGTCGCGGTCATCAGCGTGTCGGGGTCGTCGATCAGCCGCTCCAGTGGCTTCAGGTCGTCGATGAAATTCCGCAGGACGCCCTGGTCCCGGTAGAACATCTTACCTTTCCAGAGATTCTGCCCCGCCACCTCCAGCGCGCGGATCTTGACCGCCGATATGCGGCCGGCGACGCCGCCGAGGATCTCGTCCAGGCGCCGCTCCAGACTGTCCCCGCGGGCGAAGAACATGCGTCCGGAATGCGGTCCGTCCGGAATGGGACCCGCCGTCAGGCGGCCGTAGATCTGGTCGACCTGCTCCTGCGAGAGGCCCGCCAGATAGTCCGGTGTGATCTTCATCCGGTCGGCGCGCGACAGGGGGAAGTCGTGCTCGACGCGGGCGAAGTCGACGCGGAACACCTTCGTCGGGTTGTCCGGATCCTGCAGCGACGTGTCCTGCAGCGGGGCGAAGGGAATGTCCGGCTCGGCCACGGCCGCCGCGACCGGCAGGAACAGGACGGCGGCGGCGAACGCGCCGGACAGCACGGCGGACCTGAGCGGCTTCATCATCGCGCCCTCCATCACAGGGTCGCCAGGAAGGCGGTCAGCGCCTTCTTCTCGCGGTCGGACAGTTCCGAGCCGAAGCGGTGCCCCGCATTCTCCACATGCTCCAGGACGTTGGAATAATACTCCTGGACGAAGCCCCCCTGGACGCGGGTGATGTCCACCAGCATGTGCCCCGGATCGGCGAGGAAGCGGGAGCGCATCTCGGCGAGCCCCTGCTTCAGCGCCTTGAAGCGCTTCACGGTCAGCTGCTCCTCGTACTTCGCCTCCAGCTTCTCCGGGTCCCGCTCGTTCAGGACGATGTCCTGCAGCAGGTCCTTGAAGCGCAGGCTGTTGAGCGCGATCGCCGGGAAGTCTTTCGGCACCTTCAGGCTGAGCCCGGTCTCCAGGTCGCCGATCTTCACCTGGGGCGCCACGTCGACGACGATCTCCGCGCTGGTCAGGTAGACCTTGGGGATCCGCTTCCCCGGATTGAGCAGTTCCTCCACCGAGGCCTTGAACAGCGCGTAGCGTCCCTCGACCGAGGCGTCGAAGGGCCAGCAGGCCGGCGGGTCGGCGAGCGGCTTGCCGTCCTTGCCGACATAGGGCGAGACGTACAGGTCGAGGTCGGCGCGCCCGGGCTTGCCGCACACCTCCGGGCCGATCGCGTTGTTGAGCATGAACGGCGCATAGGCCCAGACGCTGAGCAGCGAGGGCGGCCGGTAATAGCCGCGTCCGCCGCCCTTCTGCAGTTCCTTCAGCGCCGGATCGACCGGCCGCTCGTGCAGCGTGCGCGATGCATACTGGTCCCACACCCGGCTCTGCATGTGGTTGGAGTGGAGCGCGCGGGCCGGGTGGGTGCCGACGCGGGTGGCCTGGACCGGCCGCTCGTGGCTCAGAAAGTCGATGCGCCGGGTCGGGTCGTTCGGGTCCGTCGCATGGAAGTCGACGGCCTCATAGGGCCCAGACTGGCTGGAATGGCAGCCGGCGCACTTGCCGGCGAAGAGCTGCCGGCCGAGCGCCACCGCGCCGTCGCCGAACTCGGCGTTCAGCTGCGCCTCCAGCGCCGCCGGGCTGTCGAGCCCGCGCGCCTTCCACAGGTCGGCCGGCCGCGCCGTCTTGAAGAAGTTCGCGGTGTCGTCCAGCCGGTCCTCGATCGCGCGGAAGCTGGCGCAGTCGCGGCGGCACTGTCCGATGTCGAACGGCGTCTGGCCGTAATTGCGCTGGCTGGGATCGACGGCGCGCAGGTCCGGGATGTGGTTCAGCCAGCACTGCTCGGCGCAGGAGCCGATGTTGAAATAGACGCGCTGGATCGCCTCGTTGACGCCGATCGAATCCTCGCCGCCCTTCAGGATGTGCGGGACCCGCTCGGTCATCAGCTTGCGTTCCCAGCACTTCCCCGGCTTGCCGGGCTCGCACCAGCAGTCGGTCTCCGCCGCACCCGCCGCACAGGCGGACGCCTTCCGCCACTTCAGCACCTCGTGCTCGTGCAGCGGCCGCGACGCCAGGTTGATGATCGCGTTCATCGTCCCCGGGTTCGAGACGGTGTCCATCGGCAGCGCCGACGTGTCCACCGTCCCCGGTCGCGCCTGGGCGATCAGCTGCCATTCCAGGCGATGCTGCGACATGCCCGACGCCAGCATCTGCGAGACGCGGCTGTACTGGTTGCCGACCAGCCCGTCGATATTCTCCCAGGTCGGCGCGTCGACGTTCGCCGGCGGATTCAGCGGGTCGTAGGCGATGTGGCAGGCGCCGCACGCCATGCCGATGCGGAACGGCGGCTCCACCGAGCCGTCGAACAGGCGGTTGATGCGCGCGTCGGCACTCTTGCCGTCGGCCGACAGCGCCTTGCGATAACCGTCCCAAGAGGCGGGCGAGCCGTTCAGCTTTTCCCATGCCGCCTTGTCGAATCGCGGGTTGGGAAACTTGCGCAGGCCGAGCGCCCCCGTAGACGTCCCGAACCGCAGGTCGCACGGATCCTGGCGCTGGTCCTCTGCACCGTGCGGCGTCGACGCGTCGTAGGGCGCGTCGCGGAAGTCGCAGGCCGGATCGCGATAATCGTCCCTGCCGACCGATTTCAGCAGGGCGTCGTCGCCCGGGCACCACTGGAAGCCGTAGGTCTCGTCCAGGCTCTTGGCCGGGCAGTCGGCCGTGCCGGGAATGCAGCAGTCCGGGTCGGGGATGGCGCCCCAGGCCTGAAACAGCTCCCCTTTGTTCTTCGCGCCGAGGATCTTGTACCAGTCGATCGTGGCACCCAGCCGCTGCGGATAGGAGTAGGTGTAGAAGCGGTCGTTGAAGGCGGTCGCGAAGAACCAGATCTCGCGGCCGGCACGTTCCGACGGGGTGAGCCCCCGCTCGGTCGCCGCATAGGCGGGGCTGAGACTGCTCTGCGCCATGGCCGGGCCCGCCGCCGCGAAGGCTGCGACCCACAGTAGCGCCGCGACGAACAAGGCTGACAGGAAGGTTCTTCGCATCAGCACGATAGCCTCCATCGCCTGTTTTCCCCGACGATTACTGTTAACCTTATTCGATCAAGCTCGCATACTCCAGTGGCCGGGCGAGTGACGCATGTCACCCCCGTCCGGCACTTGGGCCCTTAAAGAAAAACACGAGCGGCGCCGCGCCCACTGCAGCGGCAGTCGCCGGGGAGGGGTTGCCATGGACTATGATGTCGGGCGCGTGGCGGCGATCCAGAGCGCCTATCTCGGGATCATCAAGGCCTTCATGCCGCGCTACCGGGCGGGACGGCCGACGGTGGTGATGCTGCCGGGCGGCATGGGCTCGCAGCTCGACCGGTCGCCGGAGCCCTACCGGGGCGAGCCGCCCGACTTCAACCGCTACGACACGGTCTGGATCGACCTCGGCCTGATCTTCTCCAGCGACGGGCTGGCGCTGGAGATCGACGCCCATGGACGCGACCGCGACGGCTACATCGTCGTGCCGAACGGCGAACTGCGCTTCCTGGTCGACGCCTATGACGGCACGCGCCAGTGGGCGGCGGACAGCGGCTTCAACTACGTCGTCTTCGGCTACGACTGGCGCCGGCCGATCGAGGAGTGCGCCGGCTACCTCGAATTCTTCCTCTCGAACCTGCGCCAGCAGGTCTTCAGGAAGCACGGCGAGAACCCGCTGGAGAACGCCACGCTGTTCGCGCACAGCCAGGGCGGGCTGGTGGCGCAGATGTTCCTGCACCGCGTCGGCAACCCGATGCCCTGGTTCCGCCGGCTGATCACGGTGGCCACGCCGCTCTACGGGACGTGGTCGCACATGGACCGCTACTTCGTCGGTCAGAGCCCGCTGAACGAGATCTACGGCAAGCGCCGCGTCGCGGAGATCATCGGCTCCTTGCCCGGCCCCTACACGCTGATGCCGATCGACCGCACGACCTTCGCCCGCGACTGGCAGCGCCTGGGCTTCTCCTCGGACGGCGACTTCCCGCTGCTGGATCCCGTCTCGGGCGCCGCGGCCGACTGCTACGATCCCGCCAACCGCGCCCGCTGGCCCGCATGGTGCAGCCGGGACCATCTCGACCGGGCGCGCGCCATCCGCCAGACGATCGCCCTGCCGCTGCCCGACGCCGTGGCGGCGCGGATCGTCAACATCCGCTCGACGCTCGATCCGAAGACTCCGACGCGCCAGACCTGGGCGCCGCTGCCCGACGGGTTCGACCCGGACAGCGGTGCCGGGTCCACCGTGGCGGCCGCCGGCTTCCAGGGAGGCGGCGACGGCACCGTGCCGGGCTGGTCGGCGTGGCACGCCTATGTCCCTCCGGCCAACCGCCTGGAGTGCGCGCAGGCCGACAGCCACATGGACATGATGGAGCACGTCGAGGTGCTGAACATGGCGGGACCGCTGATCGATCCCGGCTACAGCCCCGTCCGCACGGCCGACCCGAAGGGCCTCTACGGCGCCAGCGCCGACCGCGCCTCGCCGGCCGAGGTGAAGTCCTTCGCCGCCGACGCGGGCTCCGGGCGGACGCCCCCCGGCGACCCGCGCCTCTACGACGAACGCATCTGGCGCGGCTTCATGCGGGAGATGAAGCGATGATCCTGAGCCGCACCGCCCTTGCCGCCGCCCCCCTCTGCGTCACCGGCCTGCTTCTGCTCGTGGCCTGCGACAGCCTGAACCCACCGCCGCCGGCGATCTCCCTGGTCGAGGTCCAGCGTTCGGCGCCGCAGCGTCTGGTGCTGACCAACGACCGGCAGCAGCCGTATAGCGTCGTTCCCGCCGCAGGCGGGCTCGCGCACACATTGGCACCTGGCGCCACTCTGCCGATGCCGTTCGAGGTGGCGTCCGTCGCATCGCTGGAGGCCGCTCCCGGGAAGCCCTGGTCTCGTCTCGGCGACACCGGCACGATCGATCACCTCGACCCGCCATCGCCCTGGCTGAAGCAGACCGGTCCGGACGCGGAACTGCGCCTGCGCCTGCCCGACGGCACCTTCCGCGCGGTCCCGCTGAAGCTGGCCGGCTGCTTCCCCGCATGGGCCGACGCTCCCGCGGCCGCCGCCGACCACCCGCTGACGGTGGACGAGGCGCTGTCCCGGCCGGCGGGGGTGCCCGTGCCGTTGTGCCCCGCGAACCCAAAATAGCCCCGAGCCGGCCATGAGCACGGCCACGCCTCCTTCGCCACGCATGCTCGCGACAAGCGATCCACGTCACACCTTCGCTCGCACGCCGCAACTACGATCAGGGCAAACAGCAGGGCTACCACCATGAGGGAGAAGAGAGGGCGGGAGGACCGGGAATGCGCTCGATCCCGTACCCGCATGCGAGCGGCCAGCGCTTACTTGGCCTCGCTGCTGCTGTTCGTCTGCCTCGCCGTCGCAGGGTGCGACGCTCCGCCGGAAGAAGCCGCCACCAACGGGGAACCGCCTCCGACGGCTGCCGAACCGCCCACTTCCGCGCCTCCGCCCTCTGAACCGCCGCCGGCGGCTTCGATCGAGCCCCCGGAGGCTTCGCCGCGTGCGTCGCGCAGCTTCTTCGGGCCGCACACCTTCCCGCCGGCGGGATTCGCCGCCTACGGCATCGTCGCCTTCCCGGCCCGCGCCATGCAGGAAACGCGCGAGCGCTACCGGACCGTCTGCCGCGCCTATATCGCAGCCCTGCCGAGCCCCGGCGAACTGAGCGTCCCACCGCAGGCGCAGATGGTGACCGTGTGGCCGGTCGAGACGGACGCGCTGGCCGCCGACCTGATGCGCCGGCGCCCGCCGGAGGAGGCCTGCAACGACGCCGTCGACGGCTACCACCTGCCGACCGCTCTCGGCGCCATCAATCAGGCCGCGCAGCGGCATCGGCTGAGCGGCGACGGCCCCTTCCTCCTGGCCTGGGCGCCGCCGAGCGCACAAGGAGAGCCGGATGCCCCCGTCCTCGTCGCGGACCTCTCCCACGCCGTGACGTCCGAGGATTTCGTCGACCGGTTCCGGCGCTGGCGCAGCGACATCGAGACGCAACCGGAATTATGGCGGAACGGCTGGTCGGTCGAAGCACTTCGTCTCGTGGTACGTGCCTGGGCGGACAGATACGGTCCGACGGTGCTGCGGTTCTGGGAGAGCTGAAGCATGGCGCTGCTGCCCGATCCGGCAAAGGCGGGGCTCCCCACCCTCGTCGGCTTCCTCGCCGGCCTCGCCTTCGCCACCTTCATCGCCCCCTCGACCACCGAGGGCTTCATCCTGCTCGTCCTGCTGGCGGTGGTGCTGGCGAACGTCGTCGCGAAGCTGATCCGCCTGACGCGCGGCCGTACCGGCGGCGCCGCCGGCGAACCGCCCGAACACTAGAACCCGGAACGGGGAGACATCCATGCCCGCTGACGTCCCGACCTTGACCCTTCCCGACGGCGAACGCGTACCGGTTCTCGGGCAGGGGACATGGGGCATGGGCGAGGACCCCCGTCTGCGTACGAAAGAGGCGGCGGCACTGCGGCTCGGCATCGATCTCGGGATGACCCTGATCGATACGGCCGAGATGTATGCCGGCGGCGGTGCCGAGGAGGTGACCGGCGCGGCCGTCGCCGGCCGGCGCGACGAGGTCTTTCTGGTCAGCAAGGTCCTGCCGTCCAATGCCAGCAGGCGCGGCACCGTCGCCGCGTGCGAGCGCAGCCTCAAGCGGCTCGGGACGGACCGGATCGACCTCTATCTGCTGCATTGGCGCGGCGGCCCCGCACTGGCCGAGACCGTGGAGGCGTTCCGCTCCCTGCAGCAGACCGGAAAGATCCGCCACTGGGGCGTCAGCAATTTCGACACGGACGACATGGAGGAACTCGCCGAACTGCCCGAAGGCAGCGCCGCGGCGACCAACCAGGTCCTCTACAATCTGTCCCGCCGCGGGCCGGAGTGGGACCTGATGCCGTGGTGCCGGAACCGCAGAATCCCCCTGATGGCCTATTCGCCCGTCGAACAGGGCCGCATCCTGAAAGACCGCACGCTCCAGGCGATCGCCTCGCGTCACGGCGCTACGGCGGCGCGCGTCGCCCTCGCATGGCTGATCCGGCAGGACGGCCTGCTGGTGATCCCGAAGGCGGTTTCGCCCGACCATGTCCGTGACAACGCGGCCGCCCGCGAGCTCCGGCTGACGGCGGCGGACCTCGCCGAACTCGACGCGGCGTTTCCGCCCCCGACGGGGAAGAAGTCGCTGGCGATGCTGTAGAGGCGGAGCGGCCGAAGCGGACATCGAACAGAGCTGCCGAAGTCACTCGGGTGGCATAGCGATCAGTAAGTAGGAGCCATCTCACGCTCGGGCGCGGCGAACAGTTCAAAGGCAACACATATCCGCCGTTCGTCGAAACCGAGCGGCACGGTCTCGTGGCTGAAATGGCTGGGCATCAGGACCACGAGTCCCGGCTCGGGGCGGATCCATCGTTCCTCCCAGCCGCTCGCATCGTCGAACCCGCGGCCGGGCGGCGGCCCGACGCGCAGCCAGCCAAGCTTGCGGTCGGCATCGGCAGTGACCGGCGGTACCGCGACATAATAGACGCCGTTTACCCAGCTGGTCGCGTGCAGATGGGGGCGGTGATAGGTATCCGCGCCCGACACCACGCTCCATGCGCGCATGCCAAGATGCTCCGGCCGCGCGCGTAGAAACGGATTAGCGGGATCGACGGGTAGCCCGTCGATATACGCATGCGCAGCCTGCCACAGCCGCTCGAACAGCGCGCGCAGCACGGGGGATTCGCTGCGCTCCAGGTGGTTGCGGCGTGCCCCATTGCGGATCGCACGCCCTTCCGGCTGATCGTAGTGCTCGATGTTCTCAGAGAGTTCTGACTCGAGTAGCGCCAAATCGGGATGGTCCGGTGGATCTACCGTCCTGATCGAAAGGAGCGTCGCGGGATCGGTCAGCGCGCGCGCCGCTTGGCGTTCGCCCGCCCACACCGCAGCGCTGCTGAGAAGGTCGAAGCTGCGCGGATTGGCAAAGCTGGCATCGACCAGCGCGCGGACCAACGGATAGAGCCGTTCACGCGGCAGGGCCCAGGTCAGCAGATCGACGAAGGCGGGAAATGCGTCGAGATTGGGATCCTCCGCGCGCAGTTGCGCGCATTTCGCCGCCGCAGATGCGACATCGCCCCGGAGCAACGCGAACGCCGCCTGTCGCGCACGATCCAAGTGGGCGGGGGATTCCGCCGCGCTCACGGCGCGCTGACCGACACCAGTTTGTGGGCCTGCATCTCCACCAGCAGCGCCGATACATCCTGCCGGATGGTTTCCAGGGAGGCGGCATAGGTGCGATGCAGCCCCTGGCACAGGTCTTCGAACGCAATCGGCGTTTCCAGCTGCGCCCAGATCGCCGCACCAATCCGATCCAGGTTGAAATAGCTTCCGCTTTCGATGTCGAGCATCACCACTTCGCCATCCACATCGGTGGTCAGCGGGGCAAGCGATCGCGCGATGATCGCATCGGATGGAAATGTCATTGGCGCCGAAATTCATACTGGTAGGAAGGCAGGGTATATGGCAGAGCGCGCGCGACTGTAAATATGACAAGGGGCCAACGGCCCGACCGCGTCGGAGTGAGACAGGATGGGCGGGGCGTATCGATACCGTATCTATGGGCTGACCCTGTCCAGCCCGCGCCCGCTTCCGTTTTTGTGGCCCGAGCCCGATGCCGCCAAAGCGCCCGATGTTGCGTTGCGCTTTGGCCAGGTTACCGCACCGCAGGAAGCGCCGGTGCGGCACGCGCGGCGGCTCTCGGTCTTTGCCGACGGAACCGGATTGCACGAAGCCGTGCATGGGGCGCGGTTCCTGATCCGTGAAGGACTGGAGATCATCGCAGAGGTTCCCGCGGGAACCAGCGATGCAGAACTGCATGCGCTGCTCCTTGGGCCGCCGATGGGCTGGCTGATGTGCCAGCGTGGGTTGCCCCCGATGCACGCCTGCGTCGTCGCGATCGGCTCGGTCGCGGTGGCGCTGGCGGGCGATAGCGGGGCGGGCAAGTCGACGCTCGCCCGGACGCTGGTTGCGCGCGGGCATGGGTTGGTCAGCGATGATCAGGCGGTGATCGATCCCGCCACGCGGCTGGTGTATCCGGGGTTTCCGGCGATGAAGCTGTGGGCGGGCACGGCGGCGCTGGCCGGCGATCCGGTCGAACCCGGCCAGCGCGTCCGTGACGGGCTGGAAAAATATGTAACCGCGATGCCGGCTGCCTTCCAAACGAACCCGCTACCGCTGGGGCGGGTGCTGGTACTCTCGAAAGGGCCACGCCGAGAGCCCGAGCGGGCCGATCCGCACGCGGCCACAGCCCTGCTGCTGGCCTGCCTCTACAGACCAGAGTTCAGCCGCGGCCTGGATCAGGGCCGCATCGCCCTGCATTGGGGCGTGACGCTGGCGCGCGCCGTGCCCGTGTTCCATCTGGAGCGTTCTGACGATCTGGCAGATCTTCCGCATTTGGCCGCGACCGTGGAGGCGTTGGCTGCCGCCCCCTGAACGACGCGAGCCGTCACGCCAGCGCAGCAAGCCGTTCCCAGGGTTCGCGCAGGAAGCGGTCGCACAGCGCGCACAATTCCGGGGTGGCGGCAGCCTGCTTCTCGGCGCGATCGTCGATGAAAGGCTGTCGGCCCTTGCGGTTCCACGCCTCCAGCCGCGTGACCTCCTGCATCGCCACCTGCTCGGCGGGGGTAGGCCTGATGCCGATGCGCGGCAGCAGCTGGTCCATAACGGCCCCCGGCAGCTCGGTATAATCCAGGATCAGCCAACCGGCGGGGTCCTTTTCCACCATCTCGGCCAGCGAGGCGAATGCGCGGCCTAGACAGCGTGCGATGAATTCGGCTTCGCTAAGGTCGCGCTGCTTGGCCAGCCCCACACCCGACAGCAGGGGCGACCAGGCAACGCCCCGCAATTTCAGCCAGCCGGGCGGCTTGCGCACGTTCGACACCAGGATTTCCAGCGGCTCGCGGATGATCAACAGCCGGTGCATATCCGGGTATAGTCGCGTGAACATATCCAGTTCGGCCCCGCTTCGCAGCGACTGCTTCACCACCAGATGGCGTGCATCCGCCCGCAACTGCTGCCCCAGCGATCGCACGGTGACATCCAGCGCCTGCAACCGGTCGGCAGCGGGTACCAGGCTCCAGAAGGCACCGCAGATATCGACCAATGCGCCCGGCTCATCCGTCACCTGCAACGCCTCAATGCACGACAGCATCCGCGCCGTCAGCGTGGAACCGCAACGCGTCAGGTGCCAGATGGACAACAGCGGCGGCAGGATGCGTCCTGTCGGAACATGGTCCCGGACATCGACTTCTAGTGGAATGGAACCGATCTGATGAGCGCCGGGCAGACGATGATGCAGCCCAAACAGAAAATCCTCCGGCTCCATGCGGCGCAACTGGAAGCGTCCCCCCACCGCAGACGGGGCGACGGTCACCGGCATGAGGGGCAGGACGCGCTCAATCATTACGGCCTTCCTGCGTCAGGATAAACTGACCTACCCGCAAGGCTTCGCCCAACCCCTTGCGCAAGCGGTGCGAAGTTGGGAAGCGCCCGGCCTCCTCCGGCGTGGCGGGCCAGGCATCGAGGATGGCGCGCATATGCCGTGTATCGATGATGGAACAGGCGAGTGGAGAGCGTTCAATCCGGTCGATCTCGGCGCTCATCCAGTCGCGCCGGCGGCTCATCCAGCCATACCAGTCGGCATGCTGGAGGCCGATGCGCCGCTCGTTCACAATCGACGCCGGTACGCGGTCGGCGAGCGCGCGGCGCGCAAGAAGGCGACCCACACCACCGCTGCGATACTGATCCCGCGGGAGCGATAGGCAGAACTCTACCAGCGCCAGATCGGTAAAGGGGTCGCGCAATGACCAGCTCTGCCCCTGAAATACATGGGCGTAGTGCGCATTGTTGTGGCGCAGCCGGTCGATAAGCATGATCTGCCGGTCGAGATCCCGGGAACCGGTGTGCACGCGCGGTCGCTCGTCACTTTCGAGTCCGAGCTGCTCGGCGATCTCGGGACGCAGGCTGCTCCATCGCTGCCACCAATGATCTGGTCGACCGCGCAGACGGCGGATGGTGCGCACGACACCTGAGGGCATCAGCTGCGACAGACCCTCGCGACACAAGGCGCGCGGCTTGCCTGCCCAATTTCGGGCGGATAGATTCCCCCAGGCCGAAAGCCACTGCCCCGTTCGCAGTTGATCGGCAACGACGCCTCCGCCGGTATAACTGAGTGTGGCGTTACCCGCATCGCCGCTCAATACCGTGGAAATTCCGAGCTCGTGCAACTTGCGTTCGAGCGGGGCCATCGCCCAGGAAATCTGATAAGGTTGTTTAAACGGCCATTCCCGACTTTGCAGCGGCCCGCCAGCATATTCCAGATCGAGACTAGGCTGACACGCATCGGCAACATGCGCGATCAACTCGGGATGCGCGGCGAGAAACGGCTGCAATCGTGCCCATTCGTCTGAAAAATGCGCGGAGTCCGGCTGCAGCTGGGGAACCGTTGGGTCGGCGCGGACCGTGAGCGTATGAACGGGAGCGTCATGGTGCCGTGCCGCTGCAGCTGCGACCCCGGTTGAATCGAGCCCGGCAGAGAGCAGGCATAGGACCGGTACGCTCGACGGGCAGCGCGCCGCGACGGCACGGTCGAGTTGCGCGCGCGCGGCCTCGACATAGTCTGTGCGCTTCGGGAGCCGCAGTGTCGCGCGCGGGACCGGCGACCAGAAATCGGCGATGCGCACGCGCCCATCGCGCCATTCGACGAATTGGCCGGGCTGGACCCGACGAATGTGCCGCCAGGGGGTGCGGTCGCCGATCAGGCTTTCCATTCGGGCGAGGCGCAGCGCCAGCGCATCGGTATCGGGCTCGGCATCTACGTCGGGAAAGCCGAGCAGCCAACTCGGGCGGCTGGCCGCCAGAATACCGTCGCGGGTGCACGCATAATACAGACTGTCCCGGCCCATCGGACAGGCCGCCAGCAGTATCGAGCGCTGCTCGGCGGTCCAGCGTAGCAGCGCATAATCACCGTCGATCCGTGCCAGACCGTCAAGACCCCAGCGATCAATGACCGCGTCCACGAGGGATGCGGGCGCGATCTCGCGCTCCCGCCCCAGCGCCGAAGCGAGATCGGGGCTATTGTAGAGCGCACCGCTGACCAGGGTTAGCGCCCCAGAGGCTGCGGGGAGGAGCGCGCGCGGCGGAGCGCGTCGCACGGACAACGCCCGCGCGCTGCGTTCCAGTTGCGCTAACGCAATGCCGTCGCCCTGAAAAATTGCATTCGCGTGCAACCCAGACGGACCGCGGCGCAATATATCGCGCGCGGCCAGGCCCACGCCCGCCAGCAACAAGGCGGAATCGTTCAGGAGTGCGTATTGATGAAACCGTCGGTGCTTTGGTTGCCGGTACCAAGCGTGATGCGCGACGTGTCATAGTGGCCAAGGGCAGGGGCCGTCCACGGCAAACGCGCGTCGTTTTGGTCTGCGGGCGCGCGTTCCAGAATCTCGCGTTGTCCTTCAGTATCCATATTCGTGCCCCCGTCTGCCCTATGAGTTGGTAGCGGGAAGTCGCGCGTTTCCGCGCCCCGCGCCGGTTAAGCTAACTGCGGCCTTTCGATGCTGCAAGGCGCGTCAGCTGCGATTCTGGTGGAGGCCGGCGTCTAGCGACGGTCCCCATTTATAGGGGCGCCACTACAGTCGTACCCCAAGCCTCTTGACGCTGTTCGAAAAACGTCGGCAGATGCGGGAGTTGATGAAACGCGCAGATCGCCTTCTCTCATACGCGCCGTTTTTCTTCATTTGCGAATAATCACCTCACCGGCGGAGTAATTCGCGCATGCGCGACTCTCCGATCTCGGGCGACTGCGTCTGACGACCATGCCGGCGGGGATTCTTCATGACAGTCAAAAGTCTCTATGTGATCGAGAGCGATCCGACCCTCGCCGAGCTCGTCGTGCGCACGGGCGCGGTGCGCGGCATCCCCACCACGGTGTTCGCCAGTCAGGCCGAGTTGCACGCGGTCCCCAATTTCCCGGAGTCGAGCATCATCCTGCTCGATCTGGGCTTCGGCGCCGGCAGCGGCGTCGACGTGCTCAGAACGCTCGCCGTGCGGCGCTGCCGGGCGGGCATCTATCTGACGAGCAACCTCGACAGTCGCCTCCTCAAGACCGTGCGCAATCTCGGGCTCTCCTATGGGCTCGCGATCCGCGGCACCCTGCCGCGACCGATTACACTCGCGCAGTTCGACGGGGTGCTGGCATCGGGCATCCAGCGGGAAGCGCTCGCAGGCGCGAAGCGCCCGTCGCGCGCCGAAGAACTCCACCGCGGCATCATCTCCGGAGAACTGCGCCTGCACTATCAGCCGAAGGTCTGCCTCGGGACGGGCGACATCGTCGGCTGCGAGGCACTGGTCCGCTGGCAGCAGCCCAACCGCCCTCTGTCGCCACCGGGCGACTTCCTCGGCGTGGCCGAGGAATGCGGCCTGATGCCGCTTCTGACCAACTGGGTGCTGGAGGAAGCGCTGCGCCAGGCGGCGGAGTGGCAGAAGCAGGGCATGTCCTTTCCGATTTCCGTGAACGTCCCGGCACCTATGATGAACGGCCTCCTGCTGCCGAACGTCATCGAGGAGATTCTGTGGCGGCACGACCTGCAAGGGTCCTGCCTCACCCTCGAAGTCACCGAATCCGCCGCTACGGCCGATCTCGTCACGGCGGTCGACGTCCTGGTCCGCCTCCGCCTGATGGGCATTTCCCTGTCGATCGACGATTTCGGCACAGGGCACTCATCCATCACGAAACTGCGCCAGATGCCGTTCAGCGAGTTGAAGATCGATCGCTCCTTCGTCCAGGACATCCTCGACGATCCCGATGCCAGGGCCCTGGTCTCCGTGATGGTCTCCATGGGCGAGACGTTCGGCATGACCGTCATCGCAGAGGGCGTCGAAACGCCCGAGGTGCTGCAGGCGGTGAAGGCCCTCAGTGCCAACATCGTCGTCCAGGGCTTCCATTTCAGCCGGCCACTGCCGCCCGATGCCTTCGCCGCCTATGTTGCGAGAGGGGTCGAGAACGAAGCGCCGGTCTGAATCGGCCGGCCGGCTTCCGAGCGCGCTCACTCCGCGATCAGCGCCTCCAGTGTCTCCAGGCGGTCCGCCTCGATCGCCGGCTTGTCCCACCGTATGTGCGCGACGCGCGGAAAACGCATCGCCACACCGGATTTGTGCCGGGTCGACCGGGCGATGCTGTCGAACGCGACCTCCAGCACCAGTCCCGGCTTCACCTCGCGCACGGGGCCGAAGCGGTTGACCGTGTTGCTGCGGATCCAGCGGTCGAGCTGCCGCAGTTCCTCGTCGGTGAAGCCGAAATAGGCCTTGCCTACGGGCACCAGCTCCTCCGAACCGGCGTCGGTGCGACGCCACGCACCGAACGTGTAGTCCGAGTAGAAGGACGAGCGCTTCCCATGGCCGCGCTGGGCGTACATCAGCACCGTGTCGGCCGTATGCGGGTCGCGCTTCCACTTGAACCACGGTCCCTTGGGTCGCCCCGAGACGTAGGCGCTGTCGCCGCGCTTCAGCATCAGCCCTTCGATGACGCCCTCGCGCGAGCCCGAGCGTAGCGCGTGCAGATCGGCCGCCGTCTCGAACGCCACCAGCGGCGACAGGTCGAGCTTCGCCGGCAGCGCTCTCGCGTACCAAGCCTCCAGGCGGCGGCGGCGCGCGTCGAACGGCAGCGGCCGCAGGTCCTCCGTGCCCTCGAACAGGATGTCGTAGAGGCGCACGAAGGCCGGCTGCTCGCGCAGCTGCTTCGGCGTCACGGTCTTGCGGTTCAGCCGCTGCTGCAGGTCGTTGAACGGCGCCACCTCGTAGGGCGGGCCGCTTCCGTCGGCCGGATGGACCAGCAGTTCGCCGTCGAGGATGGCGTCGAAGGTCATGGCATCGAGGATCTCGGGGAAGGCACCGCCGATGTCGTCGCCGCTGCGGCTGTAGAGCCGGCGTTCGCCGCCGCGCGCGACGAGCTGGACGCGGATTCCGTCCCACTTCCATTCCGCCCGGTAGGCCGACAGGTCGAGCTTTTCGGCGTCGGCATCCTCCAGCGGCGTCGACAGCATCAGCGGCCGGAACCCGGGTGCCGCGTCGACATCGGGCTTGTCGTGCGGCCCGTCGAGCCAGCCGAACAGCTCGGTATAAGGCGGCCGCACGCCGTGCCAGACCTCCTCGACCTCCTCCAGCGTCACCGCGAAGCGCTCGGCCAGCGCCATCTTCGCCATGCGCGCCGACACGCCGACGCGCAGGCCGCCGGTGATCAGCTTCAGCAGCGCCCAGCGCTCGGTGGGGTCGCACGCGTCGAGCCATCCGGCGAGCAGGTCCGGCACCTGGCCGCGCAGGGCGCCCCGCAGACGATCGACCACCTCGCTCAGCGCCGGTGGTCCATTCGCACCGCCCTTGCCCGGCCAGGTGAGCGCCACGGTCTCGGCGAGGTCGCCGACATAGTCGTAGGACAGCCCGAAGAGCACCGGGTCGGTCCGCTCCTGGATCAGTCCGCGGATCGCCGCCGGTTTAGCGGTCTGCAATTCAAGCCCACCGGTCAGCGCCGCCAGCGCCCAGCCGCGCTCCGGGTCGGGCGTCGCACCCATATACTCGCCGATCAGGCGCAGCTTGGCGTTGCGCGACGGCGTGAAGACCAGGCTGTCGAGCAGGTCGGCGAAGGCCCTCACTCTTCCTCCTCGTCGCGCCCGACCAGGGACAGCGCCCGCGCATCGTAGCCCTGCTGCCGGCACCAGTAGACCATCGCCTCCTCGGCGCCGTGCGTCACCCAGACCTTGGGCGCGCCCACCTCCTGCACCGTGAGCAGCAGTTCGTCCCAGTCGGCATGGTCGGAAACGACCAGCGGCAGTTCCACCTGCCGCTGGCGCGCGCGCTGGCGCACCCGCATCCAGCCCGAGGCGTGCGCCACCACCGGATCGGGCATGCGCCGCGACCAGACGTCGGCGGTGGCGCTCGGCGGCGCCATGACGATGCGGCCGCGGAAGTCGTCGCGCTTGCGTCCCGCCGCCGGCTCGGTCTCGCCCAGGTCGATGCCGTGCGCGCGGTACAGATCGCAACAGCCGGCGAGCGCGCCGTGGATGAAGACGGGGTCGTGATAGCCCGCGGCGCGCAGCAGCGACAGGACCCGCTGCGCCTTGCCGAGCGAGTAGACGCCGACCAGGTGCGAGCGCTCCGGAAAACGCCGCACCGACGCCAGCAGGCGGGCGATCTCCCCCGCCGGCGGCGGGTGGCGGAAGACCGGCAGGCCGAAGGTCGCCTCAGTCACGAAGGCGTCGCACGGCACCGGCTCGAACGGCGCGCAGGTCGGGTCCGGCGTGCGCTTGTAGTCGCCCGAGACGACGACGCGGCTGCCGCGATAGTCCATCACCACCTGCGCGCTGCCGAGCACGTGGCCGGCCGGCACCAGCCTCACGTCGACCTCGCCGACCCGCACGGTCTCGCCATAGGGCAGCGGCTGGCGCCGGCCGGACGTCTCGTCCTCGCGCAGGCGCAGCGCCATGATCGCCAGCGTCTCCGGCGTCGCCAGCACGTCCGCATGGCCGCCGCGCGCATGGTCGGAATGGCCGTGCGTGACCACCGCCCGCTGGACCGCGCGCAGCGGATCGACGTGAAACCCGCCCGGCTCGCACCACAGGCCGAGCGGCGTCACGCGGATCCAGTCTTCGGGTCTGGGAGCGGCGGCCATCTGGGACGAACGGTTCATTCCGGGTTCAGGCGGCATCGCAGAGGATGCCACCTTCGAAGATTGCGCGGATATCGTTCCGGGCAAGAACCTCCGCCATCGAGGTTGCCGAAACATGCATGGCTCCGACCCCCACCTCGCCGATCATCGTCCGCTCCGCATCCTGGTCGCGCCATCCGGCTTCAAGGAAGGTCTCCCGCCCGAGGCGGTCTGCGCCGCGATCGCTGCGGGCGTGCATTCCGTCTGCGCCGGCGCGCAGATCGACTGCCTGCCTGTCCCGGACGGCGGCGAAGGCTTCGCCGAAAGCCTCGTGCGCATGACCGGCGGCAGCCTCCGGCACGTTACCGTCACCGGCCCGCTGGGCGAGCCGGTCGCCAGCCGGTACGGGATACTCGGCGACGGTGAGACGGCCGTGGTCGAACTGGCCGAATCCGCCGGCCTCCGGCTGATACCGCCCGACCGGCGCGATCCGCTGCGGGCCACGACCCGAGGAGTCGGAGAGACGATCCGCGCCGCACTGGACGCCGGGTTCAGGCGGTTGCTGGTCGGATGCGGCGACTCCGGCACCAACGACGGCGGCGCCGGGCTCGCCCAGGCGCTGGGCGTGCGCCTCGATCGCGCCGACGGCACGCCCATCGGCCCCGGCGCGGCGGGCCTGCTGGAACTTCAGCGGATCGACCTGTCCGGCCGCGATCCGCGCCTCGCCCAGGCCCAGATCGAGGTCGCCTGCAATCTCGCCATTCCCCTGACCGGCCCGACCGGTGCCGGCCGCAGCTTCGGCGCGCAGAAGGGGGCGCCCCCCGCGGCCCTCGACTGGCTGGACCTCGCCTTGTCGTCCTTCGCCGCGATCGTCAGGCGCGACCTCGCCATCCATCTCGTCGCCGTGCCCGGCGCCGGGGCGTCCGGCGGCGCCGGTGCCGGGCTGCATGCGCTGCTCGGCGCGCGGCTGCGCTCGCGCTACGACGTGGTCGACCGGCTGTGCGACCTCGATCGCCGGATAGGCGCCGCCGACATCGTCTTCACCGCCGAGGGCCGCATCGACGCGCAGAGCCCTCAGGGAAAGGTGCCGGCGGAGATCGGCCGGCGCGCCGCCGCGGCGGGCATCCCGGTGATCGCGATGGCGGGCGCACTCGGCGCGGGTGCGACGCGCATCCACGCCCACGGTGTCGACGCCGTCTTCAGCATCGCCCCCGGACCATGTGCGCTCGACGCCGCGATGGCCGCGACCGAGCGGCACCTGACCGCCTGCGCCGCCAACGTCATGCGCACCCTGCGCGCCGGCATCGCGATCGGCGCCCGTCGCCGCGAGAGCCGCGCGGCGTAGGGCTCGCGCACCTCAGGCGATCTTCTCGACCGTCACCGGATGCAGCGGCGTGCCGTCGCGCTCGAACGCGGTCAGGTTGGCGAGCGTCGTCTCGGCGATCGCGGTCAGCGCCTCCTGGGTAAAGAAGCCCTGGTGGCCGGTGATCACGACGTTGGGAAACGTGAGCAGCCGCGCGAACACGTCGTCGTGGATGACCTGGCCGGACAGGTCCTCGAAGAACAGGTCCGCCTCCTCCTCGTAGACGTCGAGACCGAGCGATCCGATCTGCCCGCTCTTCAGCCCGGCGATGGCGGCGCGCGTATCGATGATGGCGCCGCGGCTGGTGTTGACGATCATCGCCCCCGGCTTCAGGCGCTTCACCGCCGCCGCGTCCAGCAGATGTCGCGTCTCCGGCGTCAGCGGGCAGTGGAAGGTGACGATGTCGGCCTGCGGCAGCAGTTCGGCGAACGTCGTGTACTCGATGCCGAGCGCCCGCCCCTCGGCGCTCGGGAACGGATCGTAGCCGACCAGCCGACAGCCGAATCCCGCCAGGATGCGCGCGGCGATCAATCCGATCTTGCCGGTACCGACGATCCCTGCGGTCTTCCCCGCCAGGTCGAAGCCCAGCAGGCCGTCGAGTGCGAAATTGCCCTCGCGCACCCGGGCGTAGGCGCGGTGGATCTTGCGGTTCAGCGTCAGGATAAGGGCGAGCGTATGCTCGGCCACCGCGTTGGGCGAGTAGGCCGGCACGCGCGCCACGGCGATGCCCAGCGCCGCCGCCGCGGCGAGATCGACATTGTTGAAGCCGGCCGAGCGCAGCGCCACCAGCCGGCAGCCGGCGTCGGCCATGGCGCGCAGGACGTCGGCATCGATCCTGTCGTTGACGAAGGGACAGACCGCCTCCGCCCCGTCGATCAGCGCGGTCGTCGCGGGCGACAGGTGCGCCTCGTGATAGTCGAGCCTGTGTCCATGGGCCGCGTTCGCCCTGTCGAAGAAGTCCCGGTCGTACGGCTTGGTGCTGAAAACGGCGACGCGCATGCGGCTCCCTTCCGATTCAGACGGCGTGCGAGTGGCGGGCCGCGGCCGGTTCGGCGGCGGACGGCAGATAGGCGTCGAATGCGGCGGCGACGCAGCGTACCAGGGGTCGGGCCTCGTCCGCCACCCGCAGGACCGCGCCCTCCATCTCGGCAACGCCGTCTCGAACGAGTCGTTCCAGCGCCGGCCGCGCATCCTCCAGTGCGGCGGGGCTGGTCCAGTGCCGCTGCGCCGTGCACGCGATGTCGACGGCACCGTGGCACATCAGCTGTTCGATCACGTCGCGGCGCAGCCGGTCGTCGGCGGTCAGGGCGCGGCCGCGCGCCACCGGCAGGCGCCCCTCCCTGACGACCTTCATGTAGTCGGGCACCGCAGCGATGTTCTGCACGTAGCCCGCCGGCAGGCTGCCGATCGCCGAGGCGCCGAGGCCCAGCAGGACCGGCGCCGCGTCGGTCGTATAGCCCTGGAAGTTGCGGTGGAGGCGGCCCGCCTCGGCGGCCTGCGCCAGTTCGTCGTCCGCCCGCGCGAAATGATCCAGGCCGACCTGGCGGTAGCCGGCCGCCGTCAGCCGCTCCGCGATGGCGGCAAACTGCGCCAGCCGCGCCCGACCGTCCGGCAGAGTCGACGCGTCGATCAGCCGCTGGTGCCGCTTCATCCACGGCACGTGCGCATAGCCGAAGACCGCGACGCGGTCCGGTGCCAGCGACACCACCCGGTCGGCCGTCGCGGCGCAGGAGGCCACCGTCTCGTGCGGCAGGCCGTAGATCAGGTCGACATTGATCCCGCGCGCCCCGGCCCCGCGCAGGCCGGAGACGGCACGCGCCGTCTGGTCGAAGCTCTGCACCCGGCCGATCGCCTTCTGCACCGCCGGATCGAAACTCTGCACGCCGATGCTGGCGCGCGTGACGCCACCATAGGCCAGTGCCTTCAGCGTTTCGTCCGACAGGTGCCGCGGGTCCGCCTCGATCGCCACCTCGGTCTCGCCGTCCACGCGGAAATGCGCGCGCAGCACGTCCATGATCGCCAGGAAGTCGCGCGGCGCCAGGATCGTCGGCGTGCCGCCGCCCCAGTGGATGCGCGACACGTGCATGCGCCGCGGCAGCCGCGCCACGACCAGCGCCACCTCCCGCAGCAGCGCCGCCGCGTAGGCGTCGACCGGCTCCGGACGCGCCGTCGCCCGCGTATGGCAGCCGCAATAGAGGCACAGCGAGCGGCAGAAGGGCACGTGCAGGTAGAGCGACACGTCGTCGGCCGGGGTGAGCGTGCCGAGCCACTCGGCATAGGTCTCGGCGTTCACCGCCTCGCTGAAATGCGGGGCGGTGGGATAGCTGGTGTAGCGCGGCACCCGGAGGCTCTCGAAACGAGCGATCAGATCGGCGTCCATGAGGGCCTCCGGATTATGCGATGATACCCTCCGATACCGCGCCGGCGACCGCGCCTCATTGATTCAGGTCAAGCCCGCCGTAGGTCGCGAGGGTCGGCCGCCAGGGTCGACGGCCTCCGCCCTGCGCCCTATCATCCGCCGCCTCAGGGAACGCGGAAGTGAAGGTGCCTCGATGGACGGAATCGAGAAGTTCGGCATCGGCCAGCCGGTACGGCGCAAGGAGGACGTGCGCTTCGTCACCGGGCGGGGCCGCTTCACCGACGACGTCAACATCGACGGCCAGGCCTACGGCTATGTCGTGCGCAGCCCGCACGCCCACGCGGTGATCCGCTCCATCGACACGGCCGAGGCCGCGGCCATGCCCGGCGTCGTCGCCGTGCTGACCGGCCAAGATGCGGCGGCCGACGGCATTCCGAAGCTGCCCTGCCAGGTGGACGTTCCCGGCGCCGGCGGGGCCAAGATGTTCAATCCCGGCCGCGAGATCCTGCAGACCGAGCGCGTGCGCTTCGTCGGCGACCCCGTCGCTTTCGTCGTGGCGGAGACCTACGAGCAGGCGCGGGACGCCGCCGAGATGGTCATGGTCGACTACGACGACCTGCCCGGCGTGGCCCAGGCCGACGAGGCCGACGAAGAGGGCGCGCCGCTGCTCTATCCCGAGCACGGCTCCAACCTCGCCGTCCACTGGCAGAGCCACGACGGCAAGGCGGTCGAGGAGGCCTTCGCCAAGGCGGCCAAGGTCGTGACGCTGCGCTTCGTCAACAACCGCGTCGTCGGCAACCCGATGGAGCCGCGCGTCGCCATCGGCGACTGGGACGAGGCGGCGCAGAAGCATACGCTGATCTCGCCGACCCAGGGTGCGGTGAAGCTGCAGGCCGGCCTCGCCAACATCGTCTTCAAGGTGCCGAAAGAAAAGGTGCATGTGATTTCGCCGGACACCGGCGGCGGCTTCGGCCTGCGCGGCAAGCTGTTCCCGGAGACCGTGATGGTCACCTGGGCGGCCAAGCGCCTGAAGCGCCCGGTGAAGTGGCTCTCCGACCGCGGCGAGACCTTCGTCTCCGATCCGCACGGCCGCGACCACATCTCGGTCGGCGAGATGGCCTTCGACGCCGAAGGACACATTCTCGGCGTGCGGGTGAACACCCACGCCAATGTCGGCGCCTACCTGCTCGACTTCGGCCCGCGCATCTCCACCGTCGCCGGCGCGCGCATCGCCGGCACCGTCTACCAGGTGCCGGCGATGCAGCTCTCGGTCAGGGTGATGTTCACCAACACCGTTCCGACCGACGCCTATCGGGGCGCCGGCAGGCCGGAGATGGCCTATCAGATGGAGCGGCTGCTCGACGTCGGCGCGCACGCGCTCGGCCTCGACCGCATCGAGATCCGCCGCCGCAACTTCATCCGTCCCGACCAGCTGCCCTGGAAGAACCCGGTCGGCATGGTCATCCATTCGGGCGAGTTCGAGAACACGATGGACCTGGCGCTGCAGCGGGCCGACTGGGCCGGCTTCGAACAGCGCCGTGCGGAGGCGAAGGCGCGCGGCAGGCTGCGCGGCATCGGCATCGGCTACTATATCGAGGCGTCGGGCGGCCAGCCGACCGAACAGGCGACGGTGCGCATGACGCCCGAGGGCCGCGCCCAGCTGGTCGTCGGCACCTTCAGCCACGGCCAGGGCCACGAGACCGCCTTCGCCCAGATCCTGTCCGAAAAGCTCGGCATTCCCTTCGACGATATCGACTTCGTCCAGGGCGACACCGACTTCGTCTCCTTCGGCAACGGCACCGGCGGCTCGCGCTCGTCGCAGATGGGCGGCGTCGCCACGGTGCGCGCCGCCAACCAGGTGATCGAGAAGGCGAAGCGGATCGCCGCCCACGCCATCGAAGCGGCCGAGGCCGACATCGAGTTCGAGGCGGGCGCTTTCGCCGTCGCCGGCACCGACCTCAGCATCAGCCTGCGCGAGGTGGCGAAGCTGGCGGCCGACCCGTCGAAGCTGCCCGAGGGGATGACGCCCGGCCTCGACGAGACCTGCCTCTACGAGCGCTCGACCGAGTGCAACTTCCCCAACGGCGCGCATATCTGCGAGGTCGAGATCGATCCGGAGACCGGCAAGCTGCACGTCGACCGCTACACCTGCGTCGACGACTGCGGCACGATCATCAATCCCATGCTGATCGCCGGCCAGGTGCATGGCGGCGTGGCCCAGGGCCTAGGGCAGGCGCTGCTCGAGCACACCGCCTACGAGCCCGGCACGGCGCAGTTCCTGGCGGCCAGCTTCATGGACTACGGCATGCCACGCGCCGACGACTTCCCCGACATGGACGTCGCCTTCAACCCGGTCCCCGACCCGGCTAACGACCTGGGCGTCAAGGGCGCCGGCGAAGGCGGCTCCTGCGGCGCCCCGCCCGCCATCGTCAGCGCCATCGCCGACGCGCTCGGCATCGAGCACATCGACATGCCGGTCGGCCCGGAGAAGGTGTGGCGGGTGCTGGAGGGGCAGCGAAGGAAGATGGCGGCGGAGTAGGGCCGGGTGGAGGTTTGACCAGGCATCAATGGCCCGGAAACCTCGTCCTTCGAGACGGCCCTGGCGGGCCTCCTCAGGATGAGGTTTCCTAATTCGACCGCTCCATTAGCCCCTCATGCTGAGGAGCGCCCGCAGGGCGCGTCTCGAAGCACGAGGGGCGGACCGAGGAACGGCGGCAACTCACGCCGCCAGAAGTTCGTCCGCCGGACCGAAGAATTCGTAATGAATGCGGTCGGCTGGAACCCCTGAAAGCGCCAAGGCCGAGACCAGGGTGCGCAGGAACGGCCGGGGCCCGCACAGATAGTGGTCGGCCTCGGCGAGCGGCGTGTGCCGGTTGAGCCACTCCCGGTCGATGATGCCGGCACGGTCGAAGTCGCTGCCGATCCGGTCCTCGGCGCGGGGCGCCTGATAGAAGGTCGTGACGGCGAGATTGGGCAGCGCGGCCGCCAGTGCCTTCACCCTCGGCCCCATGGCATGGGTCGAACCGTCGAGGGTGCCGTGCACGAAATGCACTTCGTGGTCCCGATGCCGCTCGGCGATGCTCTCCAGCATCGACACCATCGGCGTCAAGCCTACGCCGCCCGAGAGGAGGACCACCGGCCGGCGCGGCGGCGTGGGCAGGAAGAACTCTCCAGCCGGTGGCGCCACCTTCAGAACGGTGCCCGGAACGGTGTGGTCGTGCAGCCAGTTGGAGGCGAGGCCGAGCGGCTCGCGCTTCACCGAGATGCGGTAGCGGTCGGCGGCGGGCGCGCTGGAGATGCTGTAGTTGCGCTTGACGGGAGGCTGGCCGGGGATCTCCAGCCAGAATGTCAGATACTGCCCCGGCCTGTGGCGGATCACGCTGCCGCCATCCGCCGGCTTCAGAATGAACGAGGTGATGATGGTGCTTTCGGGCACCACGGCGTCGACCGTGAAGTCGCGCCAACCCGTCCAGCCGCCCTCGGCATGCGCCAGATCGTCATAGATGCGCTGCTCCCGGGCGATCAGGATGTTGGCCAGAAACCAGTAGGCTTCCTCCCAAGCCGCGAGGACCTCGACCGTGGCCGCATCTCCGAGCACCTCCTCGATGGCGCCCAGCAGCGCCGCGCCGACATGGGGGTAATGCTCGGGCAGGATCTGCAGGCCGACATGCTTCTGCGCTATGCGCTCGACGGCCGATGCCATGGCGCCGAGATTCTCGATGTTGTTGGCATAGGCCAGGATCGCCACCGCCAGTGCCTTCGGCTGCGAGCCGGCATCGCCATGGTGCGACTGGTTGAACAGGTCGCGGATCATCGGGTTCTCGAACATCCGCGCATACATCGCCCGCACGACATCGAGGCCGTGCGCTTCGAGGGCGGGAACGGTTGCCTTTACCGTCGCGATCGTCTGGGCGGACAGTGCTGCGGACATCCATAGACTCCATGGGAAGGGTGCGGCCCGACCGCGGCGCGATCGCACACACGATCGGGATCCATCGCCGATCTACGCCATCGGCCATAAACATGCAAATTCAATACATGTATATTTGATGCGTCTTTCTGGCGCACGGTGCGAGGCGGCCGGGAAGGGCGACCTCGCCGCGCCCAGGGCGGATCAATGCCGCTCGCGAAGAAACGGCACGTCCCTACCCCCCACGTAATCGATTCCCCTCCCCCGCCTCGGCATCCTCCCGCCCATGCACCGGCCCGCACCGGTGCGGCAAGCGAGGGAGAGACCGATGTCCGATGCGGCATCCGACCTGATCGACCGCTACATCGCCGCCTGGAACGAGACAGACGCCGGCCGCCGACGCGACCTGATCGCGCGGACCTGGACCGAGGACGCCACCTACGTCGACCCGCTGATGCGCGGCGACGGGGCGGCGGGGATCGACGCCATGATCGCCGGCGTGCAGGCGCAGTTCCCGGGCTGGCGCTTCGCCCGCCTCGGCACCGTCGACGCCCATGGCGACCGCGTCCGCTTCGCCTGGGTGCTGGGTCCGGCGAACGCCGACGCGCCGATCGCGGGCACCGACTTCGCCGTCCTGTCGCCCGACGGCCGCTTGGCCGCCGTCACCGGCTTCATCGACCGCATGCCGGCCGCCGCCTGAGGCCGGCCGCACGTTCCCCAAGAGGAGATAACCGATGTCTTTCGCCATCCCGTCGCCGCGCTCGCCCGGTTTCCTGCGCTTCGCCCTGATCGCCGACGCCGCCGCCAGCGGTGCGCTCGGCCTCGGCCTCGCCGCCCTCGCCGGTCCCCTCGCGGGCCTGCTCGGCCTGCCCGAGGCGCTGCCGCGCTATGCCGGCGTGTTCCTGATCGTCTGGGCCGCGGGCGTGCTGTGGCTCGGCACGCGTGCCCGGCCGCCGCGCGCCGCCGTCTGGGCCGTGATCGCAGTAAACGCCGTCTGGGCCGTGGACAGCATCCTGCTGCTGCTCGTCGGCTGGGTCGCCCCCACGGCGCTCGGCATGGCCTTCATCCTGGTCCAGGCCGCCGCCGTCGCGGTCTTCGCCGAGATCCAGTATGTCGGCCTACACCGCGCCGCGGCCTGAGGCCATCGAGCCGGGCGGCCGCTCCTGGCGTCCGGCTCGCCCCACGCACACCCGCTGCAGCGGTTAGCGCTTTCCTCCACCCCCGACCTGCGCAAGGATCACCGCCGTACCGTTCGGCACCGGGTGGGGATCCGACGATGCGGGGGATGGAGAGGGCCGACAGCGAGACCGGCCAACTGGTCGAGGCGATCTACGACGCGGCGGCGGATCCGGCCGGCTGGTCGTCGGTCATGGCGGGCATCGGCCGGATCTTCCGCACCCGCGCCGAGACCTTCTACTACCTCGGCTATGCCGACCGCGCGTTCACGCCGGTCCACATCGCCGGCATCGACGCGGCCCGGCAGGCGGCCTTCCCCGAGATCTTCTACACGCCCGACAATCCCTGCACGCGTTCCGACCCGCTGCACCGGCCGGGCGTGCTGCGGACCGACGAACGTCTGGCGGAATTCTTCGGCGACCCGCACGTCCTGCGCCGGTCGACCTACTACAACGAATGGATGCGTCCGCAGCGGCTGGACCACACGATGGGCACCAGCTTCGCGGCCGGCGACGGACTGATCCTCAACCTCAGCCTGCTGCGCGGCGCCGACGTCGGCGTCTTCGACATGGGCGAGTTCCGCCGCTTCGCCGGCATCGTGCGGCACATGGACCGCGCACTGCGGATGGCGGCCCGGCTGGAGACGCTGACGGCCGGCAGGGCGCTGGTCTGCGACGCGCTCGACCACCTGCCCTACGGCGTCGCCTTCGCCGAACCGGACGGCCGCCTCGTGCAGTGCAATGCGCGGGCGGAGGCGCTGCTGCGCCGCGGCGACCCGCTGACGCTGCGCAACGGGCGGCTAGCCGCGGCGAGCGCGCGCGAGGCCGACCGTCTCGCGCACTTTCTGGGGGCGGCGGCGGATCCGGCCGGCACGGCGCCGCCGGCGCGGATCGCCGTCCGCGGCCGCGAGGGCCGACCGCTCGTCCTGAGCGCCGCCAGGATCGCCGCGCGGCGCAACCGCCTGCCGACACAGCGGCCGGTGCTGATGCTGACGATCGCCGAGGCCGACCGCGCCGCCGCCGCATCGCCCGCCCTCTACCGCGACCTCTACGGCTTTACGCCGGTCGAGAGCCGCCTCGCCGCCGCGCTGCTGCCCGGAACAGGCCTGAAGCGGGCGGCGGAGGCGGCCGGAATCACCTACGAGACGGCGCGTTGGTACCTGAAGGCGATGTTCCAGAAGACGGGAACCACGCGCCAGTCGGAACTCGTCGCCCGGCTGACCGCAGCGGCGGCCGCGCGCATCCTGCCGCCCGGCGACGACCCCGACGCCTAGGGCCGAGGGGCTGCATGCACCTCCCGTTTGGGAGGCGGCCGCGGCGGACCGGTTCTCTACCATCGCCGGCGTCCCGCCACCGCGTCGCCGCGCGACGCCCGCAGCGGCCGGCCCGGCGCATGCCGGCGACGCGCCGCGTCGATGGAGATCCCCATGTCGCACGACCGCTTCCTGTCGCCCCGCCCGGCATTCCCTGGCGCAGCACTGTCTCTTGCCGTCCCTCTCGCCCTGAGCCTCGTGCTCGGTGCTGCGGCACCGGCACGGGCGGCGGTCACGCTGCCCGACTGCCCCGCCATGACCAAATGGGCCGGCGGATACGATAAGAACGCGAAATGGGAGCCGAACGACCTCGGGAGCCGCCACTGGTTCCCCGCGATCTTTGCAGCACCGGAAACCGCGGAGGTCTTCGGCAAGCCCGTCCTGGAATGGACGCCGGACGAGGCGAAGTCGATCGCGACGGCGCTGAAGACCTGCGAGCGGGCATTGTCGAAGGAGAAGCGCTATCGCGAACGCAATGCGGTTTCCGACGTGAAGACCTGGGCATCCCGCAACGTCGCGAACTACCTGGAGAAGTCCGCCGCCGCGCGCGGCGCGTACGACACTGCATTCGCCGCGCTGGCCCAGGCGAAGCCGTCGCCGGGCCTGCTGGCCTTTTACACCGGCATGGCGAAGATCGGCGACGGCCGGAAAGGTTACGATGCGGCGCAGCGCGCGACGGCGCAACTCGCCGGCGACGTGCAGAAGGCCGCCCGCGCCGCCCTCTCCTCCGCCCGCGACCTGCCGCAGGCGGAACTCGATAGCCGGATCGCGCCGGCCGCCGCGGCGCGCATCGACAGCCAGCGCACCGCGGTGCGCGCTGCCATCGAGGTCGATATCGCGAACATGCCGGTATCGATCCAGGGCCTCGACGCGCTCTCCGGCATGCGCAAAGCCCTCGCCAAGGACTATGCGGACGTCTTTCCGCGCGAGGACGTGGCGGCAATCACCGGGAAGATCGGTACCCGCGAGACAGCCATCGGCACGCGGATCGCGGACATGATGATCGCCGACATCGAGTCTGCCTCGGACGGCATGCCGGCCTTCAACAACATCGCGACGCAGCTCAATTCAGGGCTCCTGCAGCGCCTGCCCCCAGCCCAGGCGGCCCGGGTCCGCGCCGCCGCCAGCGCCAAGGCCGAGGCGGTGGGCAACGCCCTGATGCCGGCCTTCCGGAAGAACCTCGCCGACCTTCCCGTCGAAGACGCGTCGATCGACAGTCTGGACGGGCCGACGCTCGCCTACGTGCGAGAGAGCCTGGCGCCCGCCCCCGCCGTGCGGGTGCGCTTCGAGCAGGCTGTGGCGGCCCGGCGGAGCGAGATCGTGGCCGCCCTCACCAAGGCCGAAGCGGGCGCGATGCGCGGCCGGCACTACGCCGACCGGGCAGGGCGCATCAAGATGGAGTTCGTCGACCGGACGCGGGTCTTCGTGACGGCACCGGACGGCCAGACCGCCGCGGGCACCTACACCGAGGAGAAGGACGGCCGCGTCGTCGTCACCCTGCCCAACACGAGCATGGTGCTGACGCGCGAAGGCCGCCGCCTGACCGGCGGCCCCGTCGAACTGCGCCGCGTCGACGCGAACTAGGCTTCGGCCTTGCGGACAAGATGCCTATATTGGACATGCGACGCCCGACATGGAGACCTCGCCCCCCCCCACAAAACCATCGAAAACCCATCGTCGAACACGCTCGGAGCGGGAGCGGCCCCGGCCGCCGCGCCATGCAGACCGGGGCGGCCGTGAGGCCGCCCCGTCGGAAGGGAAGGGATCGGAAAGGAAGGGAAAGGAACGAAAGGGAAGGAAAGGGAATGCTACCCCATCCTTCCCAAGCCGCGCTGCGAAGTCCGCGTCAGTGCGCGACCTCGAACAGGCCGGCCGCCCCCATGCCGCCGCCGACGCACATGGTGACGACGACATACTTCACCCCGCGGCGCCGGCCCTCGATCAGCGCGTGGCCGACCATGCGGGCGCCGGACATGCCGTAGGGGTGGCCGATGGCGATGGCGCCGCCGTCGACGTTCAGCCGGTCGTTGTCGATGCCCAGCTTGTCGCGGCAGTAGATGACCTGGACGGCGAAGGCCTCGTTCAGCTCCCACAGGCCGATGTCGTCGACCTTCAGGCCGTTGCGCTCCAGCAGCTTCGGCACGGCGAACACGGGGCCGATGCCCATCTCGTCGGGCTCGCAGCCGGCGACGGACATGCCGCGATAGATGCCGAGCGGCTTCAGGCCCCGACGCTTCGCCTCCCCGGCCTCCATCAGCACGCTGGCGGAGGCGCCGTCGGAGAGCTGGCTGGCGTTGCCGGCCGTGATGCAGCCGCCCTCGCGCACGGTACGCAGGCCCTTCAGGCCTTCGAGCGTGGTGTCGGCGCGCATGCCCTCGTCGCGGTCGAGGGTGACCTGCTGCTCGGACTGGGCGCCGGTCGCCTTGTCGACGACGATCTTGGTCGCGGTTACGGGCACGATCTCGTCGGCGAAGCGGCCGGCCTGGTGGGCGGCCGCCGTGCGCGCCTGGCTCTGCGCGCCGTACTCGTCCTGCGCGTCGCGGCCGATGCCGTAGCGCTTGGCGACGATCTCCGCCGTGTCGATCATCGGCATGTAGAGATGCGGACTGAGTTCCAGGACCGTCGGGTCCTCGGCCCGGAAGGCGTTGCGGTGCTCGTTCTGCACCAGGCTGATCTGCTCCAGCCCGCCGGCGACGCAGACCCGCATCCCGTCGCAGACGATCTGCTTGGCGGCCGTGGAGATCGCCATCAGGCCGGACGAGCACTGCCGGTCCATCGTCATGCCGGCGACGGAGGCCGGCATGCCGGCGGCGATGGCGATCTGCCGGCCGACATTGTAGCCGGTCGAGCCCTGCTGCAGGGCGGCACCCATGATGACGTCGTCGACCTCGGCCGGGTCCAGCTGCGCGCGCTGCAACGCCGCCTTGGCGGCGATGCCGCCCATGGTGGGGCCCTCGAGATTGTTGAAGGCGCCGCGATAGGCCTTGCCGATCGGCGTGCGTGCCGTGGCGACGATGACTGCTTCCCTCATCTGCTTCTTCTCCGCTCGTTGGCCGTGGCGGTGGTGGGCGGTGGCAGGGGAAACGCTAGTGCGGCGGCGGGGCGCGGGCAAGGACGCCCGGTCGCCGCGGCCGGCGCGTCTACTTCCGGCGGAGCCGCTTCGCGTTGGCGCTGGCGCCCTTATGCCACGGCGCCAGGACGGCGGTCGCGGCGGCGACGTCCATGGCCACCGCCGCCGGCGAGGCCAGCGCCAGCATCGACGCCTGGACCGCCTGCGCCTTCTCACCGACCATGCGCGCATACTCGTCGGGCGAGCAGCGTCCCTGCATCATCATCAGGCTTCGGTGGGCGATCGTCTCCCACGAGGCGAGCGAGAGCTCCATCATCATCTGCGGCAGCGAGGGCGGCACGGGACGCGCGCGTTTCTTCATTTATTGGCAGCCGTCTCACATGATGTGGAAAGAAGAGCGAGGTGCGTACGGGCGGCCTCGTGCGGCGACGAAACCGGCCTCCGGTTCACTATAGGGCACTGGCACGCTCAGGGAAGCGGCGGGTTGCCTTGCATCGAGCGGGGCCGTGTGGCATCTGCGTCGGAACGTGAACCGCCATCCGTGGTGAACATGCCGACGACTGGTCCGAGCCGACGCTCGGTTCTCCGCGCCGCAGCGACGGGTGCAGCACTCCTGCCGTTCCTCGGAACCGCGGATTTCGCCATGGCCCAGAAGGCTGGTCTCAAGCTCGCCCCGGCCGAACCGTTCAGCTTCGACGCCTTGACCAAGATGGCGCTGGAGCGGGCCGGAAGGCCTTACGCGGAACCCTATCGTCCGGCCCCGAAGGTCACGGCTGCGATCGACTACGAGGCGCACGGCAAGATTCGCTTCCGCAACGACATGGCGCCCTTCGCCGAGGGGCCAGGCGGCGTCTATCCGGTCGCCTTCTTCCACCTCGGTATGTACTTTCAGAAGTCGGTGAAGATGCACCTCGTGCAGGACGGCCAGTCCCGCGAGGTGCTCTATTCGCCGGACTATTTCAGCATGCCGGGCGACAGCATCGCCAGGAAGCTGCCGTCCGATTCCGGCTTCGCCGGCTTCCGCTTCCACGAAGCGAACAGCCGTACGGACTGGAGGACGCAGGACTGGCTCGCCTTCCTCGGCGCATCCTACTTCCGCGCGATCGGCGACCTCGGCCAGTACGGCCTCTCGGCTCGCGGTATCGCAATCGACGTGGCGGCCCCCGAGCCCGAGGAGTTCCCGGACTTCGTCGCCTTCTGGATCCAGAGCGCACCGGCGCCGGACAGCCCGTGCATCGTCCACGCCCTGCTCGACGGCCCGAGCCTGTCGGGCGCCTACCGCTTCGAGATCCGACGCACGACCGGCGTGATCATGGACATCGAGGCACGCCTGTTCCTGCGCGAGGACGTCCATCGTTTCGGCGTCGCGCCGCTGACGTCGATGTTCTGGTACGGCGAATACGACCGACCGCAGATGATCGACTGGCGGCCGGAGATCCACGATTCCGACGGCCTTGCCCTGTGGACCGGCGGCGGCGAGCGCATCTGGCGACCGCTGAACAACCCGAAGCGGGTGATCACCTCCAGCTTCGTCGACGAAGACCCGCGCGGCTTCGGCCTGCTGCAGCGCGACCGGTCGTTCGAACACTATCTCGACGGCGTGAACTACGACCTGCGGCCGAGCCTCTGGGTGGAGCCGCTCGGCTCCTGGGGCAAGGGCGCGGTGCAACTCGTCGAGATTCCGACCGACGACGAGATCCACGACAACATCGTGGCCTTCTGGGTGCCGCAGAAGCCGGCGGCGGCAGGCACATCTTTCGACATGCGCTATCGCCTGCACTGGTTCGCGGACGAGCCCTATCCGGCCAAGACCGTTGCGCAATGCGTCGCGACCCGGATCGGCCGCGGCGGCGAGCCCGGCAAGCCGCGACCGCAGGGCCTGCGCAAGTTCGTCGTCGAGTTCGCCGGCGAGGTATTGCAGAACCTGCCGAAGGGCGCCGAGCCGAAACCCGTGGTGTCGGCCTCACGCGGCGACCTGTCCTACATGTTTGCCGAGCCGATCCCGCGCACGGACCGCTGGCGCATGCAGTTCGACCTGACCGCACTCGGCACCGATCCGGTCGAACTGCGCGGCTACATCGCCCTCGACGGCAAGCCGCTCACCGAGACCTGGATGTTTCAGTTCCACCCGACGGCGACCTGACGCCGCAATCCTTTACCGGAGCCGGCATCATGCCTGTCCTGTTCGAGAAGCGCGGCCATGTCGGCCTCGTGACGCTGAGCCGTCCCGAAGCACGCAACGCCTGGTGCGGCGCCTTCGACGAGGAACTGCGCCGGATCTTCAACGAGATGGAGGAGGACGACGGCATACGCTGCGTCGTCCTCACGGGCGACCCCGCCGGCGGAGCCTTCTCGGCCGGCGCGGATCTGAAGGATCCGCGCACGCACACGATCAAATCCGCCGGCGAACTGATCAAGGACGTGCCGCGCTGGCGGAAATTCGTCGCCAACCTGCTGACCGACTTTCCGAAGCCGATCGTGGCCGCCGTGAACGGCTATGCCATCGGGATTGGCTGCATCGTCACCTTCTGCTGCGACCTGATCGTGGCGTCGGATAAGGCGGAGTGGCGCCTGCCACAAGCCAATCTCGGCATCATGCCGGCCTATGGCGGTCCTGTCCGGCTCGCGCGCTGGGTGGGAAAGGGCCTGGCGATGCGCCTGTCGCTTGGCTTCCCGCTCGAGGCGGAGGAGGCCTACCGCATCGGCCTCGCGCAGTGGCTCGTGCCGCACGCCGAGATCCTGGACCGGGCGATGGCGGTCGCGGACCACATCGCCGCGCAATCGCCGCTGGCGACGCGGATGGTGAAGGAGTCGCTGAACCGCGGCATGGACATCCCCAACGTCGGCGACGCGGCACTGGTCGACGTCTACCGCTTTCTGGCCCTCACTCTGACAGAGGACAAGGCCGAGGGTCACGATGCCTGGCTCGAGCGCCGCAAGCCGGACTTCCCCGGCCGCTAAATCCGGCCGCCGCGATCAGGCGGCGATGGCGCCGCCCCCGGCCCGCTCGACCAGTTCGAGAGAATCGTGCCGGATGTGGTTGCGCCGCATCTCCTCGCGCAGGAAGTCCTCGGTGAGGAGGCCCTGGTCGAGGCACTCCCGAACGAGGCCGTAGAAGAAGGCCTCCTGGCGCGGATCCGGATGCCGCCGGTACAGTCCGCCCGCCGGCTCGCCGCGGAGCAGCGCGTCGGCCGTGTAGATCCATCGCGTCGGCAGTACACCGCCGATCATCCGGTCGCGGATGGTGAAGTCGACCGGCAGGCCGGTCTTCCACGGCTGCGTGCGGCGCTTGGTGTTGTGGATCAGCTTCGTTTCCGGTTCGAGCCGGTCGAAGTGATTCCACTGCTCCTCGAACAGGCCGATATTCTCGCGCGGCTCCGACTCCAGCGAGATCCACAGTTCGTAGTCGCGCTGCATCGCGAACATCTCGCCGAACTGCTCCTCGCAGCGCCAGTGCCTCAGCCTGGCACAGTCGAGCAGCATCACGCTGGAGGCGAGATATTCGGCACGGCGATTGTGGCCGGGGCGGGCGCGGCACATCATCGCCTTGCCCTGCATGTCGCGCGCGAGCAGCTCGCCGATGTCGCCGACGGCGAACACGTCCGGATCGATGACCACCGCGCGGCCATCGTAGCCCATCAGTTCCGGCGGCATGAAACGCAGCGGCGTGAAGGACTGCAGGTCGTCGTTGTGCCAGACGCGGGTTCCCCCGGCGCGCAGGAAGGACTGCCCCTCGCGCGCCCGGAAGAACGGATAGTCCTCCTGGCGGATGATCCGGACGTCGAACGCGTCGGGATCACGCGCATTGCGGCGCAGCGAATGCGCCGAAACGATCGCACCGACCATCTGCCGATCGTTGGTGTGGACGAAGACTGTCGGCTTCATCGTCCCAATCTCCTCGTTCGGGATCCGCCGATGTTGTGCATCGGCGACGGCGCACTCAAGCGCCAAAATGCCGCGTGTCAGAACGGCAGGCGCTTCTCGATCCGCAGCGGCGCCTTAGCCAGAACCTCTGCGATGCGCACCCCGGCGTCGCCGCTGCCGTAGACGGGATCGCTCTCCAGACGGCCGCGTGCCGCTTGGCTCCTGATCGCGGCGAGGATCGCTTGGCGGTCATAGGGCACGTCCACGACGTTGCGCCCGCGATCGCGATCGGCCTGACGATTACCGATGTTCACGGCGGGCGCCCCGAGCCACGATGCCTCGCGGATCGCCATGCTGGAGTTCCCGACGATGCAGCGGCTGTTGTGGACGAGCCGCACGAAATCCTCGGGAGGCAGGTTCTTGAAGAAATGGACGTGCGGCAGCGCATGGTGCTCACGGAAGGCGCGGATGCCGCGCGAGGTGCCGTCGGAACCGGCGTCGACGTTCGGCCAGAACCAGACCGCCGGAATGCCGCAGTCGGCCACCGCGTGCAGGGTTTCCTCGATGTGGGCGCGCGATCGGTCATGCTCGGTGGTCACGGGGTGCTGCAGGACGACGATATAGTCCTTCGTCAAATCGACGTGGCCGCCGACGCCGCCGAAGGTCTCCGCGTCGTGAAGCGCCACCGGCTGTGCGATCGCCTGCTTTGCAAGGTCGATCGATGGGCAGCCGGTGAGATACACGGCGTCCGGCTGCTCCCCGAGCCTGATCACCCGCTGCCGAGCATTTTCGGAGCAGACCAGATGCAGGTCAGCGAGCTTCGTGATGGCGTGGCGGACCTTCTCGTCGATCGACCCGGTCACCTCGCCGCCCTGAACGTGCACCAGGGGGATGTTCATGTATGCGGCCGAGACGGCGGTCGCCATGGTTTCGAACCGGTCGGCGATGGTGACAACCGCGTCCGGCTTCAGGTCGTCGAAGACTGTCGCCAGTTCGGCGAGGCCGAGGCCGGTCGACTTCGCCGACGTCACCAGATTCTCCCCGTCGAGAATCATGTAGACGCGCCGGTCGATACGGAAACCTTCCCTTTCCATGACTTTGTCGGCATTGCCGTAGCGGTCGAGCAGGGCGGAGGCGGCGACGACCAGCTGCAACTCGAGATCGGGATGGTTCCGGATCGCCGTCAGGGCCGTGCGGATCCGGGCGTAGCTGGGGCGCGCCGTGACGACGACGCAGATCTTGCGGCTCATGCGGATTCCTCCAGGTCACGATGCGCGACCTGCTCGTCGCGGGCCAACGCCCGGGCGAGCCGGCGTCCGACCACCGCCTCAAGCGCTGCCGCCGGAAGACCGTTCCCCGGCTTCTTCAAGGCGAGATCCTCGCGCCGGAGGAGCGTCCCGACCGGCAGGTCGCGGGCTGCGACGATGCTCTTCATGAATATCTCGCGCAGCGGTGCGGCGACGGCGAGCGGCTCGCTGCGGTCGACCGGTGCCGCGCGCATCCGTTCGACGAAGCGCACGCCGTCGACGAGCTGGCGCAGCTCGGCCGGCGTCACGGATGCGATCACGTCGGGGCCGAAACCGTCGCGCGACAATGCCACGTGCACCTCGACCATCTCCGCCTCCAACATCGCCGCCGCGACGGCCGGATAGATGGTGGCGGAGTGGTCCGACAAGCCGACGGCGCAGCCGTAGCGCTCGCGGAACACCGGCAACGCGTTGATGCCGACGGCCTCGGCCGGGGTCGGGTACATCGTCGTGCATTGCAGGACCGCCAGTGGTGCCCCGGACCGGCGGACGCGCTCGACGACGGCGTCGACCTCCGCCAAGCCGCTCATGCCGGTCGAGAGGATCACCGGCTGGCCCGTCGCCGCGGCCGCATCGACCAGTTCGGTATTCGTGATCTCGCCCGAGGCGATCTTCCATCCGGCGACTCCGACCCGCCGCAGGAGGTGGAACGCCTCCATCGAGAAAGGCGAACTGAGAAAGAGCAGCCCCTTCTCGGCGGCATGGCGCCGAAGTCCCTCCCACTGAGGCTCCGTGAATTCCATGCGGCGCCAGTAGTCGAGCCGGGTCTCGTCCTGCGGGCTGAAGCGTTTGCGCCATGGCTCCGCGGCGGTGCTCTCCGCCTCGGCGATATGGGTCTGGAACTTGACCGCGTCCGCCCCCGCGGCGGCGATCGCATCGATGTATGCGTGTGCCGCGCCAAGGCTGCCATCGTGCGCCTGCGCCACCTCACCGACGATGGTGCAGGCCTTGGCGATGGCTGGAGCGTGTAGCCAGGAAGTCATGACGTCGATCCGGGCGGCGTTGAGGTGTCCGCAATATAGGCGATGGGATGGCCGTCAGAAACGAAAGCGGGTGCCGAATGAAATGAAGTTGGACCCGCCGCTAACGCCGTTGATGAGGCCGAACACGCCCGAGCGATGGTGGATACGGAACACATAGGCGAGTTCGGGAAGGTCGGGATCGGATACGGTCAGTTCCGGAATAAAAGCATTCAAGAACTTCGAGCCCTTGTCGCCATTGCCCGCCTTCGTCTTCTCCGTATCCGAGATGTGGGTGGCGTAGGACGGCCCTACCCCCACGCCCAGGGTCGTATAGACGGCGTCGTTCCAGGGGAAATCGTCGTAGCGGAAGAAGAGCGTTGTGGCGAATTCCCAGGCATCGTCGTCGCCGAAGCGCTTGGCCGCGTTCAGTTCCACATCGACGTCGATGTCCCACCAGATGGTTCCAAGCCGTTTCGATCCGGCAATGGCCAGCAAGTGCGTGTCCTCGAACTCGACGTTCCACGGCGCATAGAACAGAGACGTGAAATTGCTAGTGGCGGACTTGCCCGCATACATGGTGAAGCCGTAATCGAAATCCCGGTGTCGCCGTCTTGCGGGCGGCGCCTCCATCCGGACGTGCGGGGCCGCCGGCTGCGCCTGCGCCTCGATCCTGTCGGTTGGCGGCGGCTGCGTCACACTTCGCCATCCACCTGCGAAGGCGGGCTCGGGGGAGACGGAAAAGCCGGCGATCAACAGCCCAATCGCCACTGCAACCGCATGCACCATGCGCGACGCCCGCGCGGAAAATTTGCTCACGTGACCTGCCGATGAAGGTTGCCGGGGCAAAATGTGCAGGGCGACCGCCCTGGCGAGAAGAGATGACGGGCGACGCGGTCACTCAAACATGTAGCGGCCGTTTCGCGACAGTTGGACACCGTTTGTTGCCGATCCGCAACAGGTCGCAGAAGGTAGCGCGGCTACGACGGCACCATGCTTGCACCGCCGGATTTTGACGTACCACCACCCCCGACCGTGCGTTATCTACCCCAAATCGAGCCGTTTCACCAAACAGTCATAGAGATGAACGCTCCCACACCGACGATCAACGCGACCCTACCCCATGTCGCCTGCCGCTTCGAAACCCTCACCGAAGGCCTCGACTATGCGGCCCGCGGGGAGACCGGATACAACTATTATTCGGTTCGGGGCGAGCTCGTACTCGCGCTCCCCTACGCGGAACTGCGCGAGCGAAGCGTCGCGCTGGCGCGGCGCCTCGTCGGGCTCGGCCTGGAGCGGGGTGCCCGCGTCGGCTTGGTCGCCGATACGTCCGCGGCATTCCACACCTTCTTCTTCGGCTGTCAGTATGCCGGGCTGATTCCGGTGCCGCTGCCGTTGCCGGTCAATCTCGGTGGGCGCGAATCCTACGTCCGGCAGCTCCGGCGCATGCTGGAGAGCGCCGACGCTGCGATGGCGGTGGCCCCCCCGGAACTGGTGGCGATGCTCGAAGAGGCGGCGGGCGATTTCGTGCCGCATATCGGCGCCCCGGACGATTTCGCGACGCTGCCGGAAACGGGTGAACTGCGGACACCCGGCAAGGACGATCCCTGCTACATCCAGTACTCGTCCGGCAGCACGAGCGCCCCGAAGGGCGTGCTGGTGACGCAGCGCTCCGCCCTCGCCAACACCGGCGCGATCAGCCGCTACGGCCTCTCGCTGACCCCGGGCGACCGCTGCATCTCCTGGCTCCCGCTCTATCACGATATGGGCTTGGTGGGCTTCTGCTTCACGCCGATGCTGAACCAGATCACCATTGACTACATGTCGACGATGGACTTCGCGCGCCGGCCGCTGGCCTGGCTGCAGCTCATCGCCCGCAATCGCGGCACCGTCGCCTTCAGCCCCTCGTTCGGCTACGACCTCTGCGCAAGGCGGGCAGCGAACGGCGCGGCGGCAGACCTCGACCTCTCGTCCTGGCGTGTCGCGGGCATCGGTGGCGACATGGTGCGAGCGGACGTCCTCGACCGCTTCGTCGACACCTTCGGTGGCAACGGCTTCCGGCGATCCACATTCGTGCCGAGCTACGGCCTCGCAGAATCGACGCTGGCAGTCACCTTCGCACCGCTCTCCGAGAATTTCCGCACGGATACCATCGACCGCGAAACCCTTGCCACCTCCGGCGAAGCGGTGCCCGTCGGCCCAGAGGCCGGCGACGAGGGCCGCACCTTCGTGGTCTGCGGCAGCGTGATGAGCGGCCACGAACTGCGGATCGTCGACGATCGCGGCGAAGCGCGTGCCGAACGCGAGGTCGGCCGGGTACTGATTCGTGGGCCCAGCCTGATGTCCGGTTACTTCCGCGATCAGGAAGCGACGAACGCTGCCTTTGCCGGAGATGGTTGGCTGGATACCGGCGATCTGGGCTACATGGTCGACGGCGAACTGGTCATCACGGGGCGCAGCAAGGACCTGATCATCTCTAACGGCCGGAACATCTGGCCCCAGGACATCGAGTGGTCGGTGGAGCGTCTTCCGGGCCTGCGCCAGGGCGATGCAGCCGCCTTCTCCGTCGTCGGCAGCGACGGCGACGAGGCGGTGGTGGTCGTCGTGCAGTGCCGCCTGTCGGAACCAGCGGCCCGGGACAGGCTGCGCCGTCAGGTGCACGCCATGGTGCGAGACAGCGTCGGCATCGAGGCGAACATCGTGCTGGCACCGCCGCACAGCCTGCCCCACACATCCTCCGGCAAGCTCAGCCGCGCCGGCACCCGCGCGAACTATCTGGCGGGCGTCTATACGCCGGGCTACCGCGATGCCGGCCTAAAGCTGGCGGCCGAAGGCTAGGACTGTCGTGGGCGCCACCGCGCCGGCCCCTCCTGCGCGCATCCGGCCGGCATCCATGACGCCCGCCCCGACAGCCTCTTCCACCACGATCGTCGCCGTCACCGGCGCGACCGGCTTCGTCGGACACGGCATCGTCGCCGCACTGCGGCGGCGGGACACTCGGGTCCGGGCGCTGGCCCGCCGCGCTGATCGGACCCTGGAAGCGGACGCCGAGGTGGTCCAAGGCACGCTTCAGGATCCGCTCTCCCTGGCACGATTGGTCGAGGGATGCTCGGTCCTCGTGCACTGCGCCGGCGCCGTGCGCGCTCCAACTGCAGCCGCTTTTCACCAGATCAATGCGGATGCGACGGCCGTGCTCGGCGAACTCTGTGCCGAGTACGGAGCGCGGCTGGTGCTCGTGTCTTCCCTGGCAGCACGACAACCCGGCCTCTCCCCCTACGCCGCCAGCAAGCGGGCGGCGGAAGACGCCCTGGCCAGGATGCCAGGGCTCGATTGGTGCGCGGTGCGTCCTCCCCTGGTTTATGGGCCCGGTGATCGCGCGACTCTTCCGCTCTTTCGGATGATGCGGCACGGCTGGCTGGCAGTGCCTGCGGTTCCCGGCGCGCGCTTCTCGGCGATCTACCGCGACGACCTCGGCGAGGCGGTGACCGCACTGGTGGAATCCGATGCCCGCGGGATCTTCGACGTCTCGGACACCGCGCCCGACGGCTACACGTGGAACGACATGGCGGCCGCAGCCGCTGGCCATCTGCAGCGGCGCGTCCGGATGATAGCGGTGCCCCGTCGGCTCATGCAGACGGTCGCCGCGGCAAACGGCGTGGTGGCCAAGCTGACCGGCGGCGCACCGATGGTTTATCCTGGAAAGGTGCGTGAACTCTACCATATCGACTGGGCCTGCGGCGCCGGGCCGCTGATGCGCGCGACCGGCTGGCGGCCGCGGGTCGCGCTCGGCCAAGGTGTCGCACAGACCTTTCGTTGGTATGCCGACAATGACTGGCTCTAAGCATTCGGATCATGGGACGAGCACGATGAATCCAGTGGCCACACGCCCGGAAACGCAAGACGATCCGGTCTTCGCGCGCATGTGCGCACTGCTTGCGCCCTTCAACGCGCGCGCCATCACCATAACGCGCCAGACCCACATCACCACCGACCTCGAGATCGATTCGGTTGCTGTCCTCGACCTGATCATGGAGATCGAGGACGAATACGGCATCTCGTTTCCGATGAATCTGATTTCCGAGATCCGGACTGTCGGCAACCTCGTCGAAGCCATCCACCAACTCAGCGGCGCAAAGTAGACATGGACCTGTTCGACAAGTTCGGCCACCTCCCCGAACTACGGGAGAGGCTGGCGAGCGCCGGCGCGAATCCCTTTGGCGTCTGCATGGACGAGATCGTTTCGGCAACCGAAGCGCTCTCGGGCGGGCGCCGTATCCTCCTGGCCGGCACCAATAATTATCTCGGCCTCACCTTCGACCCCGCCTGCATCAAGCGCGCGCAAGACGCGATAGCCCAGCACGGCACCGGAACGACGGGCTCCCGGGTCGCAAACGGGACGTACGACCTGCACCAGTCGCTCGAACGGGAGTTGTCCGACTTCCTCGGGATGAGTTCTGTGCTCGTGTATTCGACGGGCTACCAAGCCAATCTGGGCACGATCGCAGGCCTGGCCGGTCCGGACGACACAATCCTCATAGATGCCGACTGCCACGCCAGCATCTATGACGGGTGCAGGCTCAGCGGCGCCACCGTCATTCGCTTTCGGCACAATTCCCCGGCGGACCTGGATAAGCGTCTGGAGCGGCTGGCGCCGGGCTCGAACAAGCTGGTGATCATCGAAGGCCTCTATTCGATGTTCGGCGACGTGGCGCCGCTCGCCGAGTTCGTCGAGGTCAAGCGCCGCCACGGCGCATACCTTTTGGCGGACGAGGCGCATTCCGTCGGCGTGTTTGGCCCCTCGGGGCGCGGCGTAGCCGAGCAGGCGGGCGTGCTGGATGAGGTCGACTTCATCGTCGGCACCTTCAGCAAAAGCCTCGGTTCCATGGGCGGCTTCGCCGCCTCCAACCATCCCGGCTTCGAAATGCTCCGCCTCTCGAGCCGGCCCTACATGTTCACTGCCTCGCTCTCACCGGCAAATCTGGCGGCCGCGTCCGCGTGCCTGCACGAACTGCGCAGCCGGCCCGAACTTCGGAGCAATCTCTGGCGCAATGCTCGCGCGTTGCACGACGGCCTCAGCAGCCTCGGCCTGCAGCTCACTGCGCCGCCGAGTTCGATTGTCGCAGTCCGCGTGCCGACAGTGGAGCTCGCGGTCGCCTTCTGGAACCGACTGTTCGACGCTGGCGTCTACGTCAATCTCGCCATTCCGCCCGGCACGCCCAACAGCACCTCCCTGCTGCGCTGCAGCGTCTCCGCCGCCCAGACGCCGGAGCAGATTACACGGATCTGCGACACGTTCGGACAGGTTGCGAAGGACATGGACCTGCTGCAGCCCACGACGTCGGCCTGAGCCCCGCCCTAGAACCTGAAACCGAAGGTCAGCGCACCGAATTCGTCGAAGCCGTCCTGTGTCTCGAACTCCTTCGAGCGCAGGACATGGGTGTAACCTAGTCGCATGTTCGCAAACGTGACGACGAGACCAGCCTGAAGTTCGCCGACGAAGTACTCCTTGTCGACGCTGCGGCTGTCCTTCCAGGTGTTGCCGTCCAGGAAAATATTGTGGGCGACTGCACGGCCGTCCACTCCGGCGAACAGGTACCAGCCGAACCGCTCACTCGGAACGAAGAAGTCGGATCCCGGCAGGCTCGGCCGCACCCGTGGCGGGCCGTAGTCGGCCGGCAGGTCCTGGCCGACGCGCAGCGTCAGGCCGAAATTGGCATGGGTATAGATGTTGCCGAGGCTGACGCCGGCGTGGGGCGTCGCATCCACCGCCAGGCCGGTCGGATTGTCCGACAGCGCCGGGAGGAGGCCGCGCCACTTGCGCTCGTAGCTCAGAACCACGCCGGGCTCGGTCTTGAGCTGCGTCGCCCAGCCCTTCGGATCAGGCGAGCCGATCAGTTCGTGAACGATCTTCTGCGTGTCCTTGGCGCCGGAGTATGGCCCGACGATGCCAAGCGTCAGCTGCAGGTTGTCGAGCCGCGAGCCGGTATCGGACACCAGACCGATGCTGCCGTAGAGCCAGCCGGCATAAGGCCGCTCGCCGTCCGGCGGATTTGAAATCGTGATGTCGTTCGGGGTGAACATGCTCTGCCCGAAGGCGTAGCTGATGCGCTTGTTGCCCGAATAATCGAAGAAGGGCAGGAAATTCGCGCCACGTTCGAGCCACTCCGGAATCGACCACTCCGAGGTCAAGACAGAGAAGCGGAAGCCGTTCGTGTAGTGTTGGTCCGTTCCGGCGATCGAGTCATTCTCGATGACGAAGTTGATGATGCCGCCGGGATCGGGCACCGGCCGCACGCCGTCCTCGACTGCCGCCGACGACCGCGGCGCGACGACCGCCCCGCCCGCGGCTGCGCCGCTGCCGCCGATGACGGGCGCGCCCTGGGCTGCGACCGGACTCGTGACCGCGCTGGCCGATGAGGCCATGGCCCAAAACGCCACGACCGCCGCACCGCATCTTTTCATGAACCAATCCCGCCTTCGCATCCTGCCGGCATAGTCGAACGTGGCGCGTATGCTACTGTTCCCAGAACGCGACACAAAGCATGGGGAACGCCGATGAACCGCCTGCCCGAACTTTCCGAGGACGCGTTGTCGCCGGAGCAACGCGAGATCCGCGACACGATCGCGTCGGGCCCCCGGGGCGGGGCGCGCGGCCCGTTTCCGGCGATGCTGCGGAGCCCCGAACTGGCGAGGCGGGCAGCGCATCTGGGAGAATTCCTGCGCTTCAACACGTCGCTGCCGCCGCGACTCTCGGAGTTGGCGATTCTGGTGACCGCGCGGGCGTGGACGGCCCAGTACGAATGGTATGCGCATGCGAAGCTGGCGCTGAAGGGCGGCCTCGATCCGAAGATCGTCGACGCGATCGCCGAACGACGCGAACCGCCGTTCGAGAAGGACGACGAGCGCACCGTCTATACCTTCTGCAAAGAGCTGCACGAAACGCACGGCGTCTCGGACGCGACCTACGAGCGGACGAAGGAAGCCTTCGGCGAACGCGGCATCGTCGAGATCATTGGCCTGAGCGGCTACTACGTCCTGGTCGGCATGACCCTGAACGTGGCCCGTGTACCGCTTCCGGAAGGTGAGCCAATCCCCTTGAAGGATTGAGAGGAGACGCTGATGCACGCATGGCAGATCGTCGATTTCAGCAAGCCGCTCGAGCCGCGCGAGTACCCCGATCCGGAGCCGACCGGTGCGCAGGTGCTCCTTCGGGTAACCGGATGCGGTGTTTGCCACAGCGACCTCCACCTCTGGGACGGCTATTTCGACCTAGGAGGAGGCAAGCGGCTCGAACTCGGCGGCCGCGGCATGTCGCTCCCGTTCACCATGGGCCACGAGATCGTCGGCGAAGTCATTGCGCTCGGCCCCGAGGCAGAAGGCGTGGCGATTGGCGACCGACGGGTCGTCTTCCCGTGGATCGGATGCGGGGACTGTGCCGAATGCCGCCGCAGCGAGGAGCTACTGTGCTCCGCCCCGCGCACGCTCGGCGTGCGCTATGGCGGCGGGTATGCGGATCGCGTTCTCGTCCCGCACGCCCGCTATCTCGTGGATTTCGACGGCGTCGACGAAGCGCTGGCCTGCACCTATGCCTGCTCAGGCGTCACGGCATACAGTGCCCTGAAGAAGGCGTCCGCCGGCCTCACTGCCGACGACAGCATCCTCATCGTCGGTGCCGGCGGGGTCGGCCTGTCCGCCGTGCAGATGGCGCGTGCCGTCACGCCGGCCAGGATCGTCGTCGCGGACATCGATGAGGACAAGCGCAGGGCGGCGATCGCGGCCGGCGCCGTCGCGGCCGTCGACAATGGCGCGGAGGGCGCCCTCCGCAAGCTGAGGGAGACCACCGGCGGCAGCGGGGCGGCGGCGGCCATCGACTTCGTCGGCGCTCCGGGCACGGCGCTGTTCGGATTCGACGGCATCCGGCGCGGCGGGACGCTGGTGATCGTCGGTCTGTATGGCGGCGCCTTGTCGCTGTCTACAGCGATGTTCCCGCTAAAGATGGCGCGCGTCGTCGGCTCCTATGTGGGATCACTCCAGGAGATGCACGAACTGATGGATCTGGTTCGCGCAGGACGTGTTCCCCCAATTCCGATACGCACGCGCGCCCTGCGCCAGGTGAACGCGACACTGGCCGATCTTCGCGAGGGGCGGATCGTCGGCCGCGTGGTCCTGCAGCCCTGACGAGCAGATGGGGCGGGAACAACGCGACTATGGACTTGTTGCTGGGTCACCGACGCAAACGAGGACGAGACATGGTCAACAAGACGCGCTGCATAATTCCCGCCGTCGCTGCCGCAATGATCGCGGCCACGCCTGCCGTTGCCGCCGAGAAGGGCGCCGGCGAGGCGATGGCGAAGATGACCGACGCGAAGGGTGGCGAGGTTGGGTCGATCATGCTGTCGCAGACGCCGCGCGGCGTACTTCTTTCACTGGATCTGGCCAATCTGCCACCCGGGGCTCATGCCTTTCACATCCACACGACGGGCAAGTGCGAACCGCCCGAATTCACGTCGGCCGGCGGCCACTTCAATCCGACGGGTGCGCATCACGGCTTCGAAAGCGAGAAGGGCGAGCATGCGGGCGACCTGCCCAACATCCACGTGCCCGACGGCGGCAAGTTGCGCGCAGAGTACCTCGCCAATGGCGTCACATTGGTGGATGGCAAAAAGATGAGTCTCTTCGACGAGGACGGTTCGGCTCTCGTGGTTCACGCGAAGCCGGACGACTACAAGTCTGACCCGGCCGGCGATGCCGGCGGCCGTATCGCGTGCGGCGTCGTCACCCGATAAGGCTCGAGCCCATCGACACCCGGCGTGCCCTCAGGCGCCCGGGGTCGGTGCCGCAATGCCTTCGGTGACGAAATCGATGGCGAGCGCCGTGCCGCCCTGGCGGCTCCAGGTCGGCTCACCCTCGATCCGCTGCATCAACGCATTGATCAGCGTGAGACCCAGGCCGGAGGCAGTTCCGCGAATAGAGCCGGCGGGCGGTTCGAAGCCGATGCCGTCGTCGGCGAGTCTGATCCGCGCGCGTCCCTCATCCAGCCGCTTCAGCGTAACCGTGACGCAGCCATGGCCGTCGGTGAAAGCATGCTTGAAGCTGTTGACGATGAACTCGTTCACGATCAGGCCGAGTGGCACCGCCCTGTCGATCTCGATCGACAGAGGCTCGATATCGATGTCGAGACGAATCCCGCGCGTGTCGAATCCGTGAAAATCGGTCAGGTTGGCGCATAGCGACCGGAGATAGGCGCTGAGATCGGTCGTGCCGGCTGCCTCGTTGCGCTTGTAGAGCTGGTCGAACAGGACCTGCATCGCGCCGATCCGGCTGCCCACCATGTCCAACTGGCGCCGCCCGTCGTCGGTCGTGGCCGTACGCCGCTGCATCGAGATCAGGCTGTTGGCCACCTGAAGATTGTTCTTCACGCGATGCTGGAGTTCACGGAGGAGCATCTCGCTCTGGCGCATCTCCGCGGTCAGCCGGTCGTGCAGCCTGTGCCGTTCGATCGCCGCGGCTAGGTGGTTTGCAAAGCTCGCCAGGAAGTGCTTATCGTCCTCCTCGAACGCGTCCACCTCGGGACTGTCGACCTCGAGGATGCCGTAGTTCTCGCCTTCGACGCGGATGAGCACGTTGATGGCGCTGCGGATATTGAACTTCCGCAGGAGAGCCGGCGTCCCGAACCGTTCTTCCGCCTGAAGGTCCGGCGTCATCACGGGCTCGCCCGTGTGAAGCGCAAAGCCCGCGGCGGAATCCATGTCGGCATCTGCGAAACGCATGCCGATACATTCTTGGCCCCACCCGTGCCCGGCTCGCAGGAAGAAGGAATCCGTCTCGGCGACATATTCCAGGATCTTGGAGAACTCCGCACCGAGCGACTCGGCGCAACACGTCACGGCGGCGTTCAAGACCACCTCGATGTCGCTCTCCATCAGGGCGGTGCGGCCGAACTCCGCCACCGATATCTGTTGCTCGAGACGTTCGCGGAGCTTTGCGCGCGTAAGCGTCATACGTTCAGGTGCAGGTATCGGGTCCGACATCCGTCCACTGATTTCCTCCGAGGGACCGCTCGGCTTGGCGGAATGCGGCCCCGGTCACTGTACCCCACTCGGCTCATTGCCCTCAATCACGGGATTCGGGATACCGGGGGCACCTTGGTACGGTCCTCGGAACGCGATACCGTCGCCGCCAACCAAAGAACGAGGGACGCCCCGCCATGCGCATTACAGACGTCAAGCTCACCCTCTTCGCCTGGGACGACATTCCAGCGACACAGTATGGCCAGCACACCGGCAAGTTCGCTGGCCGAAGCCAGCTCGGCCTGCTGACGATCAGCACCGACGAGGGAATCGACGGCCACGCCTTCCTCGGCTCCGCCAGCCGCGGGGCGCAGATGGACGGCGAGTCGCTGATCCATTTCCTGAAGCCGATCGTGATGGGGCAGGACCCGCTCGACCGCGAACGGCTCTACCAGGCGATGTATAAGCGCCAGCGCATGACCACGTTGCGGGCGATCGGCGCGGTCGACATAGCCCTCTGGGACATCGCGGGCAAATATGCCGAGATGCCGATCCACCGGCTGATGGGCAGCTACCGGACCAGCTGCCCGGCCTATGCAAGTTCGGCCGTGCTGCCCTCGCCCGAGGCCTATGCCGAGGAGGCGCAGCGCTACAAGCAGGACGGCTGGGCGGCGTACAAGATCCACCCGCCGACGCGATGGCAGGAAGACATCAAGGTCTGCGAGGCGGTGCGCAAGGCCGTCGGCGACGACTACCGCATCATGCTGGACGCCACCTGGTGCTACCAGTACCCGGAGGCGTTGCGCGTCGGCTTCGCCGTCGAGGCGCTCGACTTCTATTGGTACGAGGATCCCCTCGGAGAGGAGGACATCCTCAACTACGTGAAGCTACGCCAGCAGCTTTCGGTGCCGATCATGGCGACCGAATACTCCCCAGGCGGCCTGCCGTCCTACGCTCAGTGGCTGACCCTGCAGGCGACCGACTATCTGCGCGGCGACGTGGCCGTGAAAGGCGGCCTGACTGCATGCCTGAAGACGGCCCATCTCGCCGAAGCGTTCTCGATGAACTACGAGATCCACCACGGCGGCAACTCGCTGAACAACTTCGCCAACCTGCACCTGACCATGGCGGTGAAGAACTGCGAGTTCTTTGAGGTGCTGCTGCCGGCGGCCGCACAGAAGTACGGGATCATCGACGACATCGAGCCCGACTCAAACGGGCTCGTGCATGCCGTCGAAAAGCCCGGCCTGGGGGCGGACATCGACTTCGAACTGATCGAGCGCAAGAAGGTGGCGGTCCTGGGCTGACGCACGGGCGGGCGGCGCGACGCCGCCCGCCTACCCCGCCGCAGGGCGTGGCCGAGCCGCGATCGGCTCCTCGTCGTCCCAAGGGAAGACGATCCAGGTATCCTGACCAACCTGGGTCACGAAGGTATCGACCAGGGGCATGCCGGCCGGCTTCGCATAGACGGTCGCGAAATGAGCCTTCGGCAGCATCCCGCGCACAATGCGCGCGGTGACGCCCGTATCGACCAAGTCGTCGACGATCAGCAGGCCCGTCCCGTCGCCGTCGAGGCGCGTGAGAATCTGCGGCTCGCGCTGGGTTCGATCGTCGTAGCTGGCGATACACACGGTCTCGACACGCCGAATCCCGAGTTCGCGCGCAACGATCGCGGCAGGAACGAGGCCACCACGCGGGATGGCGACCACAGCCTCGAACGGGCCGAGATCAGCCAGCCGCCACGCCAGCGCGCGGGTATCCCGGTGAAGTTCGGTCCAGGTGACCGGGAAGGAACGGGCAGAGTGGGCCGTCATCGGCCGCCGCACCGCATCAGCGTACGTAGACGTGAACCTCGTCGACACCGGCGCTGCCGCTGCCCGAGGTCAGGCGCACACGATCGCGCGGCATGCCCATGTCGGTGAAGGTCCGCATCACGCGCTCGGCATGGCGCCGGGCCGACGTCGCCATGCCGGAGCCGCCAGGAACCGCCACCACGTCAAAGATCGCCTCAGGGCGACGGTCGAGCGCCTGACTGACCGCAGTGTAGAGCGGTTGCTCGTAGGCGACGTTCGGCTGATCGAAGCGGATGATCACCAAGGGGCGGTCGCTGACGGATGCCGTCGAATACGCCGCCGGCATGGCGCCGCCGCGCCCGCTGTGCAGTTCGCCCTGCTTGATCGCCATCGCGAGCATAGAGAGATCCTGACGCTCGCCCGCGATGTATCCGGTCTGGCGGGAGACCTCCTGGTTGATCTCCGCGTGCAGCCGATCGATCTGCACCTTGGACCGGTTCACGTCGTCCTGGAGTGCCGCCAGCTGGTGGTGATCCTCCTCGACGGCACCGGGGATCTCATATGCCGAGCGGATCGAATCGAGGAGGTAGTTCGTCATCGCCGCGTCAGTCGCGACACGGTTAGAGAGTTCGGTCAACTGGGCGACGCTGCCGTCGATCCGGCTGAGCTGCGCCTGGGCCTGGTTCCATTCCTGCACGAGCCGGGGATTGCCCGGGGTCGTGCCGCCCTGCAGGCGTGCGTTGATCGAGGCGACGCGCGTGTAATAGTCCTGCGCGTTCTGCACGATGATGGAGCGTGCCTGCTGAAGCTCGCCGGCGCGCTGGCCGATCTGCCCCTCCAGCGCCCTCAGGTCGCCACGGAGCTGCGCGATCTTCTGCCCCACAAAGGTGCCGGAGACATCGGACCTGCCGAAAAGGCCGCTGCCCGAAGCACCGGGCGCCGCAGCGAGTTGATAGCCGGCAGCCGACGACCCGCCCGCGATCGACGGAAGAGGCGACGTGGATGCACAGCCCGCCAGCACGGCAAGGCCGGCAAGCGCGGCGAGGGTGCGAAGATGCAACATGCTCGAATTAGACCTGCTTTCCCCCAGACCCCTCGCGAGTCGGCGGATTAAACGCGAAAACCCCGCCACACACAATCTCTTGGCCCTTGTCCGCCCCACGAATCCCCCTGCGCGCGAATGGCGCGGCATTTTTGCACTGGACCTATTGCACCCCGCCCCCAATTTGGGTACGGTCCGCGCCGCGTTCGACGGGAAACCTTCCCGCTCGGCCGCGCCGGTTGCGCCCGTAGCTCAATGGATAGAGCATCTGACTACGGATCAGAAGGTTGGGAGTTCGAGTCTTCCCGGGCGCGCCATTCTCTCCAAGGGCTTAGCGGACTGCGCTAGGCCCTTTTCTTGTCAGGACAGCCTCCCGCCTCCGCCGATCGCCGACATTCCGAGTTTCGCCGGCCCGCGGTAAACAGGACATTAAGCGTCCCGACCCGGGCCGAAGGCGAAGATGTTAGCGGGTTCCGCGCCGAACGGGCGCTTGCGACGGAGCCGGTCGATCATCCCCTGCATGTAGGGGGCAGTCGCGCACAACATCTCGAACTGTCGCGCATTCAGGGTCAGGTCGGCCCGACGGCAGAGAGCGGCGAGTTCCGCACGCTGTTCGGGATCGGCGTCCGCCCGGACGGCTTCCGGCAGAGGTGGCACCTCCCGCGAGAACACGGCATCGGGATTGAGTTGCGGCCGCCGGCCCCGCCACGGCGTGGCGCGTTCATAGGCGTCGGCGACCCGCAGCACCGTCGCATCGTCGAACGGACGCCCCACGATCTGCATCGACAACGGCAGGCCACCATCCGTGAAGCCGATGCACTGCACGAGTGCAGGCCCGCCGGTGACGTTGAAGGGCGTGGTCAGCGACGCCTTCTGCCAGAACATCAGCGTCCGCCAAGCATCGAGTCGCGGTGCCGGCCCGGGCGCCGCCGTTACCAGGACGTCATAGCGTGCGTAGAGCGGCTCCATCTCCGCCAGCATCGCCCGGCGCTCGCGCAGCGACTGCACGTAGTCCGAGCCGCGCACCAGCATCGCCGCCAGCGCCCGCCCCAGAAAGTCTTCGCCGAAATAGCCCGGCCGCGTCCGCAAGGCCTCCTCGTGCACGGCGAACAGCTCGCTTTCAGCACCGACGATCTTCACGTCGTAATAGTCCTGGGCCGGACGGATCCGCGCCTCTTCGACCGTCGCCCCGAGCGAGCGGAGCACGTCGTATGCCGCCTCCAGCGCTGCCGCCGCCGCGGGGGCCACCGGCACGTCCTCCTCGTAGAGATGCCGGAGAACGCCGACACGCAGGCCCCGGATGTCGCCGGTGAGGGCCGCCCGATAGTCCGGAACCGGGCGGTCGGCGCTCGCCGGATCCTCGGGATCGTGGCCCGCCAGAACCTGCAGCATGATCGCGCAGTCCTCGACCGTCCAAGTCATCGGTCCGGCATGGTCGTACGTGTAGGAGTTGGTGTAGACACCCGCGCGGCTGACCAGCCCGTAGGTGGGCTTCAGCCCGACCAGCCCGCACAGCGCCGCCGGATTGCGGATCGACCCGCCTGTATCCGACCCCAGCGCCCCCAGCGCCATGCCGGCCGCGACCGCCGCGCCGGATCCGCTCGACGATCCCCCGGTGAAATGCTCGCGGTTCCAGGGATTCCGGGCCGCGGGCCAGGGCAGGTCGAAGGACGGTCCGCCGTGGGCGAACTCGTGCGTCGCCAGCTTGCCCACGAGCACCGCGCCCGCCTCATAGAGCCGGCTCACCGTGGTCGCGTCCCGGTCCGGCACGAAGTCGGCCGCGACCTTCGAGTGTCCGGTCGTCGGGATGCCCGCCGTGCAGTAGATGTCCTTCAGTCCGAACGGAATGCCGTGCATGGCGCCGCGATAGGTCCCGGACGCGATCTCCGCCTCGGCGGTGCGCGCCTGTTCCAGGGCATGCTCATCGGTCGGCAGGATGAAGGCGTCCAGTTGCGGATCGACCGCCTCGCGCCGCGCGATCAGCGCCGTCGCCAACTCCACCGGCGAAAGCCGCCGCGCCTCGATCAGCCGCGCCGCCTCGGCGATCGTCAGCTCATGCAGTTCCGTCGGCAACGGTGATCGGTTATCGGGCATCGACTGCGGGCTCCGGAGGGCTGATCGACGGCCGTCTCGGTCGTCTCGGGGCAGGGTAGTCTGCTCCACATATGCACGATGCAGGCCGCTACGCTCAACATGCTCCGACGATCCGACCGGCCTGAAGGGTCACGACCTGGTCTGCGGCGAACAGCACCGCCGGCCTGTGTGTCACGATCACCGTCGTGACACGGCCGCGCAGCCGAGCGAGCGCGTCGAGGACCTGCTGCTCGCTTTCAGCGTCAAGGGCGCTGGTCGGCTCGTCGAGGACGAGCAGTTCGGGGCGGCGCACCAGCGCGCGCGCAAGGGCGATGCGCTGGCGCTCGCCGCCCGAGAGACGGCTGCCGCGGTCGCCGACGACGGTGTCCAGGCCCTCCGGCAGGGTGCGCACGAAACCGTCGACGGCGGCGTCGGCCAGTGCCGACCAGAGAGCATCCTCGTCCGCGTCTTCCGCTCCGACGCGCAGGTTGGCGCGGATGGTGTCGTGGAACAGGAAACTATCCTGCGGCACGTAGCCGATCCGCCGCCGCCATTCCCGCCGCCGTGACCGGTCCAGTTCCTGGCCGTCGACGAGCACGCGGCCGCTGTCGGGAGCCAGCAGGCCGAGCACGATGTCGGCCAGGGTCGACTTCCCGGCACCGGACGGCCCGCTGATCACGGTCAGCGACCGTGCCGGAATGACGGCGCTGACCCCCGCTAAGGCTGCTTCTCGATCGCGGCCGTGGCCGAAGGAGACGTCGACGATCTCGATCGCTTCGCGCAGATGCGGCATCGCGGCGCCTCGCTCCGCCGGCTCCTCGCCGGCACGGCAACGGCGGAGCATCGCCAGCGCGGCATCGTAGGCCGGCAGCGCATAGAGGACGTTGCGCCACGCCTCCTGCACGCCCAGCACCACCATCATCAGGCGGCCGAAGGCCAGCGCCAGCACGACGGCGTCGGCCACCGGCATGCCGAGACCGCGCACCGCGAACGCGACGCCGGCGGCAGCCGCCACGGCTGCGACCGCCCGGCCGGCGCCGCTCGCCGCGGCCACCGCGCCGGCATGTTCGACCTGCCCGCCGCGCAGGGCTTCGACGCGGGCATCGAAGCGCCGCAGCCTGACCTCCTCCAGATGCATGCTCTTCACCAGCCGCATCCCCGTCAGGTCGTCGTCCAGGTCCGCCTGAAGTCCCCGCGCCGACAGGGTGAGCGCCTGGCCGCGGGCACGGCTGCGGCGATTGAGGGGTCTTGCGAGGACAGCGGCGATGCCGACGGGCACGAGCAGCGCGCCCGCCGCCAGCGGCGACAGCCTGACAATCACGGCCAGAGTGACGGCCACCTCGATGATCCAGGACGACAGGCGCAGCAGGAATTCCGTACCAAGGCCGATCCGGCCGAGTTCCTGCGTCAGGATTTGGGTGATGTCGGAGGCCCGCAGCCGCTGGAAGGCGGACCACTCCATCCCCAGCACCGCCGCATGGATGCGGCGGCGCAGATCGTCGACGAAGCCGAGACGCAGTCTGGCGCCTTCCACGGCGCGCGCCCAGGTCGCGACAGCCGCCAGCACGACCACGGTCACATAGAGCGTCAGCGCGCCGACGGGCCCGTGGAACAGCTCGGGCAGGTAGGTGGTCCAGGTCGATGTGCCGCTCGAGCCAGAGATGCCGATGCCTTCGAGCAGCGGCACGAGGAGGAGCAGACCGGCACCCTGCGAGAGCGAGGCGACGGTGGACAGGGCCATCGCATAGGCGAGGCGCCATCCGCTCAGTCGCGCGATGGCCCCGAGGAAGCCGACGAAACCGCTGTTTGCGACCCCCTCGTCGGGCTCTGGCTGCGGCCGTCGCGTACGGCTGCCGGGGCGATCGATCGGCATTCTGCGGGGACTCCGGCGCGCTGCGTCGCGGCGGTGGATACCGCGTTCCCGAGCGCGCGGCCATTCGAAGCGACACCGCACGCGCACTCGCTCCGCCGACCGCGCTTATGGGTGGCATTCGGATAAACCAAAACCTATCCTGGCGACGCAGCCGAACGATTTGCCACAATCGAAAGCCAGGGGTGGAGCACGGTCTCCGATGCGCGTAGAGAGCCTCGACATTCCCGCCGTCAGATTGATCGTCCCACGCCGGTTCCCCGACGGTCGCGGCTGGTTCGCGGAGACGTACAGCCGACGCGCGCTGGCCGGATTCGGCATCGCCGACGACTTCGTGCAGGACAACCATGCCTACTCCGGCCGGCGCGGCACGATCCGCGGCCTGCACTTCCAGCTGCCGCCGCACGCCCAGGCGAAGATCGTCCGGGTCGCACGCGGATCGATCTACGACATCGCGGTCGACCTGCGGCGTGGCTCGCCGACCTATGGCGGCTTCGTCGGGGCGGTGCTGAGCGCGGAGAACGGCGCGCAGCTGTACATTCCCGCCGGCTTTGCGCACGGCCTCTGCACCCTCGAGGACGACACCGAGGTCCTCTACAAGGCCAGCGACTTCTATGCGCCGGCCCTGGAAGGCAGCATCCGTTGGGACGATCCGGACATCGGCATCCCCTGGCCGCTCGAAGGCGGGCAGCCGGTGATAGCGGCGCGTGACGCCGAGGCACCGACGCTCGCCGCCTTCGACAGCCCGTTCACCCACCCATGACGCGCTCGCCATGAAGATTCTCGTCACCGGCGGCTGCGGCTTCATCGGGTCGGCCGTCGTGCGCCACCTGCTCGCCGCCACGGATCATGCGGTCGTCAACGTCGACAAGCTGACCTACGCCGCCTCCCCGGAGTCGCTGGCGTCCGTGGCGACCGAGCCTCGCTACGACTTCGTCCAGGCTGACGTCTGCGACCGCGCGACGATCGATGCGATCCTCGTCGCCCATCGGCCCGATGCGATCATGCACCTGGCGGCAGAGACGCATGTCGACCGCTCCATCGACGGCCCGGCCGATTTCGTCGCCACCAATGTCGGCGGCACCTACACGCTGTTGGAAGCGGCCCGTCTTTATTGGAGCGGTCTGCCATGCGCCCGGAAGGCGGGCTTCCGCTTCCACCACGTGTCCACGGACGAGGTCTTCGGTTCACTGGGCGCCACCGGCCGCTTCAGCGAGACGACGCCCTACGCGCCCCGGTCGCCCTATGCGGCGTCGAAGGCCGCGTCGGACCATTTCGTGCGCGCCTGGCGGGACACCTACGGCCTGCCGACCCTGGTCAGCAACTGCTCGAACAATTTCGGTCCCTGCCAGTTTCCCGAGAAGCTGATCCCGCTGACCATCCTGCGCGGCCTTGCAGGCCAGTCCCTGCCGGTCTACGGCGACGGCAGCAACGTGCGCGACTGGCTGTTCGTGGAGGACCACGCCGAGGCGCTGGTCGCGATCCTCGAACGCGGTGCGGTCGGAGAGGACTACAACGTCGGCGGCGACGCCGAGCGATCCAACCTGACGGTCGTCCGCGCGATCTGCGGGATTCTGGACGACCTCCGTCCGATCCCCGGCCGGCCGCGGCGCCAGCTGATCGAATTCGTCGCCGACAGGCCCGGCCACGATTTCCGCTACGCGATCGATGCTGGAAAGATCGCCCGCGCCCTCGGCTGGCGGCCGCGGCACGGCTTCGAGGACGCATTGCGCCGCACCGTCTCCTGGTACCTGGAGAACGAGGGGTGGTGGCGGCCGATCCTGGACGGACGCTACCGGACCGAGCGTCTCGGGCTCGCCGCCACCCCATGACCGCACCTCCATTGCGGATCCTGCTCTTCGGCGGCACGGGACAGGTCGGATCGGAACTGCTGCGCCGCCCCTGGCCCGAGCCCGCACGGATCGAGGCACCGGGACGCGACACCGCCGACCTTCTGGATCCCCCGCGCGTGGCCGGCCTGGTCGCGGCAGATGCGGTGGATCTGGTGATCAACGCTGCGGCCTATACCGCCGTGGACAAGGCGGAGAGCGAGCCGGAGACGGCGGAGACCGTCAATGCCGCGGCGCCGGGCGCGCTGGCCCACGCAGCTGCGGACGCCGGCATTCCGCTGATCCACCTGTCCACCGACTACGTCTTCGACGGCCGCAAGTCTTCGCCCTATGTCGAGGACGATGCGATCGCGCCGCTTTCCGTCTACGGCCGGACGAAGGCGGCGGGTGAGGCCGCCGTTCGGGCCGCCGAGGGAAGGCACGCGATCCTGCGGACGAGCTGGGTCTATTCCGCCCACGGCGGCAATTTCGTGAAGACGATGCTCCATCTCGGCGGCGAACGGCCGGTGCTGCGCATCGTCGACGATCAGCACGGCGCGCCGACGGCGGCATCTGACATCGCCGATGCGGTCATGGCCGTCGCCCTGCGCCTGATCGCCGGGGACGGTCCCGACGGCGTCTTCCATTTCACCGCTGCCGGCGCAACCACCTGGTACGGCTTCGCATCGCGCATCTTCGCCCATGCGGCGGCAGGCGGCCGCCCGGTACCGAAGCTGGAGCCCATCCCCACCCGCGACTATCCCACGCCGGCCCGGCGTCCGACAAATTCGCGGCTCGACTGCGGCCGGCTGGCGCGTGCGCACGGCATCGTCGGACGGCCCTGGGAAGCGGCGCTGGCCGAGGTGATGGACGAACTGGTCGCGCCCGGGTTTCCCGCATGCGGGCCGGAGAGGGGATCGGCATGAAGGGCATCATCCTGGCCGGCGGTGCCGGCACGCGCCTCTATCCGCTGACCACGGCGGTCAACAAGCAACTCCTGCCGGTCTACGACAAGCCGATGATCTACTATCCGCTGTCGACGCTCATGCTGGCGGGCATCCGCGAGATCCTGGTCATCACGACGCCACGCGACGAGCCGCTCTACCGCCATGTGCTCGGCGACGGCGCGGACTGGGGCCTGTCGCTCGGCTATGCCGTGCAGCCTTCGCCGGACGGCCTCGCCCAGGCGTTCGTGATCGGCCGCGACTTCGTCGGGCGATCCGACGTCTCGCTCGTTCTCGGCGACAACCTGTTCTACGGCGCCGGGCTCAGCCAGCTGACCCAGCGTGCCAGCGGCCGCGGCGCGGGTGCCACGATTTTCGCGAGCTGGGTGCCCGATCCGCAGCGCTACGGCGTGGTGACGCTCGACGCGGATCAGCGGCCTGTCGCCATCGAGGAGAAGCCCGCGGTGCCGCAGTCGCACTGGGCGGTGACCGGCCTCTATTTCTACGACAACGATGTCGTTTCTATCGCCGCCGGGCTGAAGCCCTCGCCCCGCGGCGAGCTCGAGATCACGGACGTGAACAAGCATTATCTGGAAGCCGGCCGCCTGACGGTGGAGTTCCTCGGGCGCGGCTTCGCCTGGCTCGACACCGGCACGCACGATTCGCTGCTGGAGGCGGCCGAGTTCGTCCGCACCATCCAGCACCGCACCGGCGCCCAGATCGCGTGCCTGGAGGAGATCGCCTGGCACATGGGCTTCATCGACGACGCGGCGCTGGAACGGGCCGCCGCGCAGCGGCGCGGCACGCCCTACGGGACCTACCTCTCCAGCTTGCTGACCGCACCGATGCGTGTGCCCTGACGCCTCCCGCCCGCCTCAGCCGGCCTGCTTCCGCCAGGCACCGTTCTCCGGCCGCGGCAGGCCGAGATGCTCGCGCAGCGTGCTGCCGGTATATTCCTTGCGGAACAGGCCGCGGCGCTGCAGTTCGGGGACGACGAACCTCACGAAATCCTCGTAAGTCCCCGGGACGTGGGTGGCGGTGATGACGAAGCCGTCGCAGGCGCCTTCGACGAACCACTGCTCCATCTGATCGGCGACTTCCTTCGGACCGCCGACGAAGGGGACCTGGGCGCGGCCGCGGCGGGTCACCTGCATGAAGTCGCGCACGGTCGGGTTCTGCTTGCCGGAGACGCGGACGACGAGGTCGCGCATGCTGTGTCCGCCGGACATGCGAGCCAGATCGTCATCGGTGAACGGCTCGTCCAGGCCCTTGACGGCGAGATCGAAGTTCAGGACCTCGGACAGCAGCGACAGCGCGTCCATGTCGTTAGGCAGGCTGTCGGCGAGCGCCCATTTGTCCTCGGCCTCGCTTTTCGTTTCGGCGGCGACGGTCCAGACGCGCGGCGTGATCTTGACCAGGTCCGGATCGCGCCCCGCGTCGGCGATCGACTGCTTCAGGGCGGCATAGGTCCGCTTGCCGGCCTCGGCGTCGGGGAACGCGGCGAAGACCAGTTCGGCCCAGCGCCCGGCGAAGCGGATGCCGCGGCCGCTGGCGCCGGCCTGGATGACGACCGGATGACCCTGCGGCGAGCGCGGCACGGTGAACGGCCCGCGCGACTTGAAGAACCGACCCTTGTAGTCCAGCCGGTGGACCTTCTCCGGGTGAGCGAACAGGCCGGTGGACTTGTCCTGGACGATCGCGCCGTCCTCCCAGGCGTCCCAGTGGCCGAGCACGATCTCCATGAACTCGTCGGCCATGTCGTAGCGCAGGTCGTGCTCGACATGGCGATCGAAGCCCATGTTCATCGCCTCGCCGTCGTTGAACGAGGTGACGACGTTCCATGCGGCGCGCCCGTCGGTCATCAGGTCCAGCGTCTGGAACCGGCGGGCGAGGTCGAACGGGTTGAAGTAGGTCGTCGAGCAGGTGGCGCCGAGACCGAGCCGCTCCGTCGCCATCCCCATCACGGTGAGAACGGTGAGCGGGTCCATCTTCACGCAACGGATGCCGTGCTGGACCGTATGGGCGTGATCGGCGCCGTACATGTCCGGCATGGCGAGGCGATCGTCGAAGAAGCCCAGGTCGAACTTCCCCTCCTCCAGGATCTGCGCGATCCGGCGGTAATAGTCCTTGGACATCGAATCGTTGCGCGATTCCGGATGCCGCCAGGAACTGGCGAGCTGCGTGCAGTTCTGGGCCTGCAGAAAGCCCACCAGCGCCATCTGCCGCATGCCGTCTCCTCCCGGGTGCCGGGCGTCCTGGACGTGCCGCCAGGAGCGCCGGTTCGCGTTGTGCCGTGACTTGGACCGAGCGTCAGCCGGCGTATTTCCGCCATGCGCCGTTCTCGGGCCGGTCCAGCCCCAGATGCTCGCGCAGCGTAGAGCCGGTGTATTCCTTGCGGAACAGCCCCCGGCGCTGCAGTTCCGGCACGACGAACTTCACGAACTCCTCGTAGGTGCCCGGCACATGGGTCGCCGAGATCACGAAGCCGTCGCAGGCGCCTTCGACGAACCATTGCTCCATGCGGTCGGCGATCTCCTTCGGGCCGCCGACGAAGGGGTCGCGGGCGTGACCGCGACGTGTGACTTCCATGAAGTCGCGGACCGTGGGGTTCTTCCTGCCGGTCACGCGGACCACGACGTCGATGTGCCCCTGGCCGCCGCTCAGTTCCGCCAGTTCGGCGTCGGTGAAGGGATCGTCCAGCCCCTTCTTGGACAGGTCGTAGTTCATCACCTCGGCCAGCAGCGACAGCGCGTCCGTCTCGTTCACCAAGCTGTCGGCCAGCGCCCACTTGTCCTCCGCCTCGCTCTTCGTCTCGGCGGCGACGGTCCAGACGAGGTTGGTCAGTTTGACCTTGGACGGATCGCGCCCCTTCTGCGCGATCGCCTCCTTCAGCGCGGCATAGCTCTTCTTGCCGGATTCGAGGTCGTGATAGGCGGTGAAGACCAGTTCCGCCCAGCGCGCGGCGAAGCGCGTGCCGCGGCCGCTGGCGCCGGCCTGAATGACGACAGGATGACCCTGCGCCGAGCGCGGCACGGTGAACGGCCCGCGCGACTTGAAGAACTTGCCCTTGTAGTCCAGCCGGTGGACCTTTTCCGGGTGCGCGAACAGGCCGGTGGACTTGTCCTGGACGATCGCGCCATCTTCCCAGGCGTCCCAGTGGCCGAGCACGATCTCCAGGAATTCGTCGGCCATGTCGTAGCGCAGGTCGTGCGCCACGTGGCGATCGAAGCCCATGTTCATCGCCTCGCCGTCGTTGAACGAGGTGACCACGTTCCACGCGGCGCGCCCGTCGGTCATCAGGTCCAGCGTCTGGAAGCGACGGGCGAGATCGAACGGGTTGAAATAGGTCGTCGAGCAGGTGGCGCCGAGGCCGAGCCGGTCCGTCGCCATGCCCATCACGGTCAGCACGGTCAGCGGGTCCATCTTGACGCAGCGGATGCCGTGCTGGACCGTATGCGCATGGTCGCCGCCATACATGTCCGGCATGGCCAGCCGGTCGTCGAAGAAGCCCAGGTCGAACTTGCCCTCTTCCAGGACCTGCGCGATTCGCTGGTAGTAGCCCTTCGACATGGAATCGTTGCGCGACTCCGGATGCCGCCACGAACTGGCGAGCTGCGTGCAGTTCTGGGCCTGCAGAAAGCCCACCAGCGCCATTTGCCGCATACGTTCCTCCTCGGTACCGGCCGCCCGTGCCCCGAACCACTGCCGCCGGGTCGGGACGTGCCGATCATCTTTCGATGATGTTCGTCCTCTGGTTCCCGGTATGCAACCGGCACCCAAAGAGATCACCGGGAAGCTGGGTGGTGGTGACATGCGTGCTAACGCGTCGCCGACGGCGCCGTGTCGCGAGCTGCCCGACCGCGTGCCTCGACGGGAGGATTGTCGGCCCAGCCCCATCTTGCAATGCTTCGCAGCGAAGGCAGACTGAGCGCCACCAGCGCCAGCAGAGGACATCGGTCATGACCAGCCGCTACGACGAGACACACCGCCGTTCGCTCCAGGATCCCGAAGGGTTCTGGGCGGAGGCTGCGGATGATGTCGTGTGGTATCGGAAGTGGGATACCGTGCTGGATCGCTCCAATGCACCGTTCTACCGCTGGTTCGTCGGCGGCGAGACGAACACCTGCATGAACGCCTTGGACCGGCACGTCGACGAGGGCCGGGGCGAGCAGCTCGCGCTGATCTACGACAGCCCCGTGACGGACAGCCAGCGCAAGTTCACCTTCCGGGAACTACGCGACGAGGTGGCGCTGTTCGCGGGCGTGCTGACCGACCTGGGCGTCGGCAAGGGTGACCGGGTCATCGTCTACATGCCGATGATCCCCGAGGCCGCTATCGCGATGCTGGCCTGCGCGCGCATCGGTGCGGTGCATTCCGTCGTTTTCGGCGGCTTCGCGCCGCACGAACTGGCGACGCGCATAGACGACGCGACGCCTAAGGTCATCGTCTCCGCCTCCTGCGGCATCGAGGTGCAGCGGGTCATTCCCTACAAGCCGCTGCTCGACGCCGCGATCGAGCGGTCGAAGCACAAGCCCGACCATTGTGTCGTGAAGCGCCGCCCGCAGCACGACTGCGACCTGACCGCGGGCCGCGACGTAGACTGGGACGCCGCGATGGCGAAGGCCAGCCCGCGCGACTGCGTGCCCGTAAAGGCGACGGACCCCTGCTACATCCTCTATACCTCCGGCACCACCGGCCAGCCGAAGGGCGTCGTTCGCGACACCGGTGGCCACATCGTCGCGCTCAAATGGAGCATGCACGGCGTGTACGACATGAAGCCCGGCGACGTGTACTGGGCCGCCTCGGACGTCGGCTGGGTGGTCGGCCATTCCTACATCGTCTATGCACCGCTGTTCCACGGCTGCACCTCGATCCTGTTCGAGGGCAAACCGGTCGGCACGCCGGACGCGGGCGTCTACTGGCGGGTCATCGCCGAGCACGGCGTGAACGCACTCTTCACAGCTCCCACGGCCTTCCGCGCCATCAAGGGTGCCGATCCGGAGGGCAAGCTGATCGGGCAGTACGACCTGTCGAAGTTCCGCACTCTTTTTCTGGCAGGCGAGCGGTCGGATACCGATACGGTGAAATGGGCGGAACGCGTCCTGGACAGGCCCGTGATCGATCATTACTGGCAGACTGAATCCGGCTGGCCGATGCTGGCGAATTGCGTAGGCCTGGGGGCGCTTCCGGTGAAGCACGGGTCGCCGACCAAGCCGGTGCCCGGCTACGACATCCAGGTCCTTGATCCGGAGACCCACGAGATCCTGCCGGACGGGCAGATCGGCGCCATCTGCATCCGCCTGCCGCTGCCGCCGTCCTGCCTGCCGACGCTGTGGAACGCGGACCAGCGCTTCATCGACTCCTACCTCGCCGAGTTTCCCGGCTGGTACAAGACGGCCGACGCCGGCATGCGTGACGAAGACGGATATTTTTACGTGCTGGCGCGGACCGACGACATCATCAACGTCGCCGGTCACCGGCTCTCCACCGGAGGCATGGAGGAGATCCTGTCGCAGCACAAGGACGTGGCCGAATGCGCCGTGGTCGGCGTCCACGACGACCTGAAGGGCCAGGTGCCGGTCGGCTTCATCGTGCTGAAGAGCGGCGTGAACCGTCCCGGCGACGAGGTGGTGAAGGACGTCGTGCAGATGGTGCGCGAAGAGATCGGTGCCGTCGCCTCGTTCCGCAAGGCGACCGTCGTCCCGCGCCTGCCCAAGACGCGCAGCGGGAAGATCCTGCGGGGCACGATCTCCAAGATCGCCGACGGCAAGGCCTGGACGATGCCGGCGACCATCGACGATCCCGCAATCCTGGACGAGATCGAGACGGCGTTGAAGAGCCTCGGCTACGCGACCGGAAAGCCGGCCGAGAAGTAGGCTATGCCCGCCGGCGCTGCGGCGGGCGGTTCTGGCTCCGGTGGCGCTTGAGGTAGCGCCACCCCATCAGAACGAAGGGTAGGTAACGCATCAGTCTGAACATCGGCACGGTCTCCTGCGGGGGCGGGTAGTCGGGCTTTGCCAGAGAACCCCGGAACGCCCGAGCGGGTTCCGCACGCGCCTCAGCCGACATCCGTGTTGCCGGTCTGCGCAACGAGCCGTACGACCGCCGCCGCGAGTGCCGATTTCAACACCGCGCCGGCAAGAAAGGGCAGCACGCCGGCTGCGAGCGCGCGATCGGGGCCGATCAACCAGGCTAGCCATGTCGCCCCCAGGCCGAGGCAGACGGCGTGTCCGAGGAGCACGGCAGCAGTCGCCGGGAGAAACCCGGACATCCAGCCGCGCGCTGCGAGCCAGCCGACCAATGCCGCCGCCACCGGGAAGGCGAACAGGTAGCCGGCGGTCGGTCCCGCAAAACGCGCGACGCCGCCCGCGCCCCCGGCCAGGAGCGGTAGTCCGAGTGCAGCGCAAGCGAGCCATGCGGCGACGGTCAGAGCCCCCAGGCGCCAGCCATAGAGTGCGCCGACCAACAGGACTGCGAAGGTTTGCATCGTCATCGGCACGGGCAACATCGGCACCTCGATCCATGACGCGAGGGCCAGGAGAGGGATGCCGGCGGCAACTGCGAACGCCTGGACGATCCCGGACCGCGTCTCAAGGTCCAGCAGCCCGCAGCTGCGGGAAGAGGTGGTATTGTTCATTAAGGTATCCGGTCGAGACGATAGAGGCGGACCAGGGTTAGCCGGGTTGGCGCTCCGTGCGCAAGCCGAGGACGCCGCATTGCCGGGGATTGTCCGGACCGGCCGGATGGACGAGCCGGCGCAGGAATCGCTATATACTCCGCGCAAGGTAGCAGGAGGTCGTACCATGGCGGATTTCCCGAAGCGCACGCTCGATGACTGGCAGGCGCTCGCCACAAAGGATCTGAAGGGCGGCTCGCCCGACGGGCTGGCGTGGCACACGCCGGAAGGTATCGTGGTGAAGCCGCTCTACACGGCCGCCGACCTCCAGGACCTGGAACATCTCGACACGATGCCGGGCTTCGCGCCGTTCGTGCGCGGGCCGCGCGCAACGATGTACGCCAACCGGCCGTGGACCATCCGCCAGTATGCCGGCTTCTCCACCGCGGAGGAGTCGAACAAGTTCTACAAGGAGGCGCTGGCCGCCGGGCAGAAGGGCCTCTCGGTCGCCTTCGACCTCGCGACGCACCGCGGCTACGACAGCGACCATCCGCGCGTCGTCGGCGACGTCGGCAAGGCGGGGGTGGCGATCGACAGCGTCGAGGACATGAAGATCCTCTTCGACGGCATCCCGCTCGAGGAGATGTCGGTTTCGATGACGATGAACGGCGCCGTCCTCCCGGTGCTGGCCGCCTTCATCGTGGCGGGCGAGGAGCAGGGCGTTCCGACCGAGAAGCTGTCGGGGACCATCCAGAACGACATCCTCAAGGAGTTCATGGTCCGCAACACCTACATCTATCCGCCGACGCCCTCGATGCGCGCGGTCGCCGACATCATCGAGTTCACCGCGCAGAAGATGCCGCGCTTCAACTCGATCTCGATCTCCGGCTATCACATGCAGGAGGCCGGCTCGACGCTGGTGCAGGAACTTGCCTTCACCCTGGCGGACGGGCTCGAATATGTCCGCGCCGCCCAGGCCAAGGGCCTGCACGTCGACCAGTTCGCGCCGCGCCTGTCGTTCTTCTTCTGCATCGGCATGAACTTCTTCATGGAGGTCGCGAAGCTGCGCGCCGCCCGCTACCTGTGGGCGACGCTGATGAAGAAGCACTTCGACCCGCAGCGAGCCGACAGCTTGGCGCTGCGCACCCATTGCCAGACGTCGGGCGTCAGCCTTGCCGAGCAGGATCCGCACAACAACGTCATCCGCACGACGATCGAAGCGATGGCCGCCGTCCTGGGCGGCACGCAGTCGCTGCACACCAACGCACTCGACGAGGCGCTGGCCCTGCCGTCGCGCTTCTCGTCGCGGATCGCGCGCAACACGCAGCTGATCATCGCCGAGGAGACGGGCATCCCGAACGTCATCGACCCGCTCGGCGGCAGCTACTATGTCGAGCATCTGACGGCCAGTCTCGCCGCCGAGGCGATGAAGCTGATCGACGAGGTCGAAGCGCTGGGCGGCATGACCAAGGCCGTCGAGGCCGGCATGCCGAAGATGAAAATCGAGGAGGCCGCCGCCCGTCGGCAAGCGCGCGTCGACCGCGGCGAGGAGACCATCGTCGGCGTCAACAAGTACCGCCCGACCAACCCCGAGCCGGTCGACATCCTGGACATCGACAACACCGCGGTGCGCGACTCCCAGATCGCCCGCCTGAAGAAGATCCGCGCCGGGCGCGACGAGGCGAAGACGCAGGCGGCGTTGGACGCCATCACTAAGGGAGCCGCCACCGGCGAAGGCAACATGCTGGCACTGGCTGTCGAGGCGACGCGGGCGCGCGCGACCCTCGGCGAGATATCCGATGCCATGGAAAAGTCCTGGGGCCGCTACCAGGCGACGATCCGGTCCATCTCCGGCGTCTACGGCGCGGGCTGGGACGGTGACGAGGGCTACAGCCGCATCCGCGCCGACGTCGATGCCTTCGCAGAGGGCGAAGGCCGGCGGCCGCGCATGCTGGTAACCAAGATGGGCCAGGACGGCCACGATCGCGGCGCGAAGGTCATCGCCACCGCGTTTGCCGATATCGGTTTCGATGTCGACGTCGGGCCGCTGTTCCAAACACCCGAGGAAGCGGCGCGCATGGCCGTCGAGAACGACGTCCACATCGTCGGCGTCTCGTCCCAGGCGGCCGGCCACAAGACGCTCGTGCCGCAGCTGATCGACGAGCTTCGTCGTCAGGGTGCCGGCGACGTCCTGGTCGTCTGCGGCGGCGTCATTCCGCCGGGCGACTACGAGTTCCTGAAGGCCAAGGGCGTGGCTGCGATTTACGGCCCGGGCACCAACATCCCGGAAGCGGCCAGCGAGATCCTCGCGATGCTCAAGCAGCGCGACTTGGCGGCCTGATCCGCCTACGCTCGCATCAGCGGGAGATCGTCAGCGCCGCGTGCTTTTCGATCTGGATCGTCGTGAACGCGGCGATCCAGGGCACCAGCAGGCGGTAGCTGTAGGCAACGGTCACCGCAACGCTGGCGCCGGGGCTGTTGTCCGGGGAATAGCTGGTCCTGACGTCGAGACTGGCGGCCGGCACGAAGCCGGGCGCGTGCCTGTGGACGATCGCTGCGATGTCCTCCGCCCTGGCGGGCTTGGGACTGGCTGCGCCGCGGACAGCGGCGGCGCGCGCCCCTTCCCGTGCCGCGTTCGCGATCGACTCGCTGAGATAGAAGAACCTCCCCAGTTCGAAGAAGCCGAGCACGATCAGCAGCATCGGCAAGGACAGCAGCGCGAATTCCACCACCGCGTTGCCCCGACGGTCACGTATCGCTGTCCGAGCCACCCGCCAACGGGTCATTGCACCTGGACCTCCGCATCGCGATAGAGCGGCACGGGATTCTCGATCATCGGATAGGGCATCATCGTCGCGAACTGCTTCGATATGCTGACCTTCACCAGCATCACCGGCTTCGCGCCGTTTTCGCAGCTCAATGAGCACAGTACGGCGCTGCCGTTCGCGCAGAGACACTTCTGTTCGGCCACGATCTCCAGCTCTTCCGCGCCCTTTCCCGCATCCGCGCGCGCGGCCCGCACCATTCCCTCTTCATCCGCGGCGTGCGCAGTGCTCTGCATGCCGAAGTGGGCCCCTGCCAATGCGGCATTGGCGATGCGACCGTCCTCGCTCATGAGGCGGACGAAATCCACCATCGCGATCATGGTGAAGACGAGTATCGGCACCATCAGCGCGAACTCGACGGCGACGCCACCTTTCCGGCACGCCCGGAAGCCGAGGCAGGTGCACAGCATGGTGGTCGTCATTCCACAAGGACGACGCCGGCGCCGATCTTGCCGGCGACCGGCACCGCGCTTGCCGCATAGTTATTTGTTGAGGATCAGCTCGGACTGGCCATCCATTTTGAGGCGGCCGACGATGTAGGTTGTGAAGGGAGGGATATTCGAGCTCGTGCTGTGTCCCTGATATGTCACGTAGTGCTTCGGAAGGTAGACCGCCCCCTCATAGCTGATGTCGCTGTGGGCGACGAACTTGTGCTCCAGGCCGGCCTTCGGGTTGCGGTCGTGGGCGAACACGAACCCGGCCATCGGGCCATCTACGGGGGCAACGAAGTCGATGACACTCTTCGCCTCGATCTCGATCTTGCTGTCGCCGATCAATAGAAAGGCGACGCCCTTGCCGGTGAGGATCGAATCCCCCTGCACCTTCAGGCCGCCGTTCTTGAGGAAGTAGATTCCGGGCAGGAAGGTGACCGTCGCCTTGTCGATCTGAATCTGCTTGCAGTAGACACCGGGCTTCAGTGTCGTCGTGGTCTCAGAGATCGAATTCGGGCTGAACTCGCACGGCCCCGGGTCGGGCGGCACCCAGGCGGCGAGCGGATCGGCCAGAGGCTTGCAGCCGATCTCGACGGGCACGCTGGTGCTGCCCCCGCTATAGTTGCCGGTGACGCAGATCTGTGCCGCTTCGACTGTGGCGCCGCCGGCGATTTTCATGGCCTCGCTGCTGGTGGAGTTCACCTGGATGCGGCAGGTGGGGGCGACGATCTTTGCCTTGTCGATGTCAAGCGCCTGCGAATTGCTCGGTTCCAGGATCGTCAGGCAGGGTGGCGGCGTGTTCGGTACCGCAGCAGCGGCACTCGCGGACAGCGTCGGAGCCGTAGCCCCGAGAACCCTTGCGAAATACATGTTCGCTTGCGATCGGATGACGGCGCGGACGCTGTTGTCCTCCCGCACCTCGATATCGACGCTGGCGCCGTTGGCGGACGTGAAGCCCATGCGAGCCGCGGCGGCGGTGCCTGCGGCCGCCACTTCGTCTATGGAACCGCCGCGATCAAGCTCATGCGCACCGGCACGTGCCGCTGAGTCCACCGCAGTCTGCAGGCGCCGCTTTGTGGAATACCAGACGCTGGTATCTACCGCGAGAGCGACGAAGCCGAAGAGGCCGACGAGCATCATCGACATCAGCATCGCCATCGCGCCCCGGTCGTCACGACAGAAGGCGGCGGTAGTTCGCTTCGCGCGGTAACAAATTACCACAACCATTTGGCTCTGAACCGACCTTGGCTTGCACTCTCTTCAAAACTGGGCCCCGGAGGTAAAGAAGGCCTGAAAGGATCCAATAAACGATGGCTTAAGCCGGCCTCGACACTGTCGGCGACAGCGACTTGTCCGCGAGCACAGCGACGGTTACGGTGCGCCCCACCTGAAATGCACGGACATAGAGGACGGTATGTTGAAGGATTCGGCCGCGCGCGCGGCCACTCTCGCCGGCACGGTCGCCGCCGGCGTTCTGACGGCGGGAGCGGTCTGGGCCGCGGGACTTCCGAACCCGCTCGTGGCCACGGCCTACGACGTCGGCTCCAACGGTTACAGCCAAGCGGTCGCGATCGGCGCGGCGTTCAAGAACGAGCGCGGTATCACGCTTCGCCTGCTGCCGGGCAAGAACGACGTGTCGCGCCAAGCGCCGCTGCGCGAAGGCAAGGTGCACTTCTCCTTTTCGGGCATCGGCGGGTACTATAGCCAGGAGGGCGCCTTCGTCTTCGGCCGGCGCGACTGGGGCCCGCAGGCGATCCGCATCCTGCTCCTGAACCATGCCGACACAGGCACGGTGCTGATCACGGCGAAGGACGCCGGCATCAAGACTCCAGCCGACCTGAAGGGCAAGCGCGTGGCTTGGGTGGCGGGTGCCCCGGCTCTCAACATGAGCGTGCTGGCCCACCTCCGCTTCGGCAACCTGACGTGGGACGACGTCAAGCGCGTCGACTTCGGCGGCTATGCGGCGTCGCAGGACGGCCTCGTCGACAATCAGGTGGATGCGGCCTACGTCAACACTTCCGCCGGCGGCACTTTCAAGCTCGATGCTTCGCCGCGCGGGCTGCACTATCCGCCGCTTCCGCACGACGACGCGGAGGCATGGAAGCGGCTGCAAGAGGTTCTGCCCTACTACTCCAAGATGACCATCACTAAGGGCGTGCAGGTCAGCCCGGAGCACCCGCTGGAGGCGGGCGGCGGCCCTTATCCTCTCCTGATCGCTTACGAAGCGCAGGACGCCGACGCGGTCTACGAGATGACGAAGACCATGTTCGACCTGTATCCGACCTACAAGGACGGCTCTCCGGGGGCGGAAGGCTGGGCGCTCGATCGACAGAAGTTCGTCTGGTCGGCGCCCTATCACGAGGGCGCGGTCCGGTACTACAAGGAGAAGGGCGTCTGGACGCCCGAGGCTCAAAAGAACAACGAGGACATGGTCGCCCGCCAGGAACTGCTGCAGGCCACTTGGAAAGAGCAGCTTGCGGCCGATACTAAGGACGAGGAGGCCTTCGAGAAGGCCTGGATGAAGCGCCGCGCCGACGCGCTGCAGAAGGCCGGCCTCGTGACCCCGTTCGAAACCTGGTGACCGACCATGCCGATCCTGCTGCTGATCCTGCTGATCATCCTCGTCGCCCAGTTCGGTTTCTGGGATACGCTATCGGCGGTTCTGGGCGGGATCGGCATCGTCATCCTGCTGGTCGTCACCGTCGGCGCCGTCCTGGCGCTGGCAGGGGCGCTGTTGATGCGCCGCCTGCGGGGGCGGTGACCCTCCGGTGAGATCCACGTGACGTTGCGCGGGGGGCCGTGCCTGACCACCTAACGGGTCGCGGCCCCGTCACGCCACCTCATCGGTCCCATGCAGCCACCGCCGAACCTCGACCCCAGCCTGCGCAACGACGCGGGCGACGATTTGATCCAGCCCTTCCAGATCGACCGCGTCGGCCTGCGCGGCCGGCTGGTGCGCCTGGGCCCCAGCGTCGATGCCGTGCTGCGCCGGCACGACTACCCGCACGCCGTCGCCGGTCTGCTCGGTGAGGCGATGGCATTGGCCGCGTGCCTTGCCGCCGCCTTGAAGTACGAGGGGATCTTCACGCTGCAGGCGCGCGGCGAAGGCGCCGTGCGTTTTCTGGTCGCGGACGTGACCAGTGCAGGGCACCTTCGCGGCTATGCGGCCTTCGACCAGGACAAGGTGGACGGGATCCTGTCGGAGGAGCCAGAGCCGACGGCCGCCCGGTTGTTCGGCGGCGGCCACCTCGCATTCACTGTCGACCAGGGCCGCGACATGCAACTCTACCAGGGCATCGTGCCGCTGGAGGGGGCGAGCCTCGCGGACAGCATCCATCACTACTTCCAGCAGTCGGAGCAGATCACCACCGCGATCAAGGTGTCCTGCGGCTCCATCGACGGCACATGGCGTGCCGCTGCACTGATGCTGCAGCGCCTGCCGGAGGAGGACACCGGCGACAGCCTTTCCGCCAATGAGGCGCGGGACATCTCGGAGGACGGCTGGCGCCGTGCGGTGATCCTGCTGGGCAGTGCTACGCGCGGCGAAATGCTCGACCCTGCCCTTGATGCGAACACGCTGCTCTATCGCCTCTTCCACGAGGACGGCGTCCGGGTTTTCACGCCGCGGCACGTCGAGGAGCGCTGCCGCTGCGGCACGCGCGAACGCATTGCCGGCATTCTCGGCTCGCTGCCGTCCGGCGACGTCACCGACCTGAAGCTCGACGACGGATCGGTCACCGTGACGTGCGAGTTCTGCCGACGGGAGGAGCGGTTCGACGAGGCGGAACTGAAGAAGATCGCCGGCGGCTGAAGCTCGCTCACGCCCGCCAGAAGGAGGGCATGAAAAGGATGAGCACGGTGAACAGCTCGAGCCTGCCGAGGAGCATTCCGAAGCTCAGCACCCACTTCGCCGCGTCGGGCAGTGTCGCGAAGTTGCCTGCCGGACCGATGACGTTGCCCAGGCCGGGCCCGACGTTCGAGATAGCTGTCGCCGCACCGGAAGTGGCCGTGAGAAAGTCCAGGCCCATCAGCCCGAGCGCCAGGGCCAGCGCCGCGTAGCACACGAGATACAGCACCAGGAACGCGATCACCGAAACGACGACCGATTCGGGTATCGGCCGCCGGTTGTAGGTCGCCAGCAGAACGCCGTGCGGCTGTATCAGTCGCGCCACCTGGGCGCGCGCTGTCGCGAACAGGATCTGGAAGCGGAAGACCTTGATGCCGCAGGTCGTCGAGCCGGCGCAGCCGCCGATGAACATCAGGAAGAAGAAGCCGGCATTGGCGAAGGGGCCCCAGGCACTGTAGTCGGCCGTCGCGTAGCCTGTCCCGGTCATCACGGAGACCGCGTTGAACACGACGAAGCGCAGCGCGAGCAGAGGATCTACGCCGTTGACCAGTGTATGCGCCACGCTCATCGCGAGGATGGCGACGGCCAGGATGGTGAACAGGCCGCGCACCTGCTCGTCCTGCCATAGGAGCCAAGCTCGCCCTCGCAGCGCCTGGACGTAGAGCACGTAGGGAACGGCACTCGCAAGCATCCCCGCCGATATGACCCAGTCGAGCGACGGGTTGGCGAAGTGACCGATCGACATGTCGACGGTGGAGAAGCCGCCGGTGGCGATCGTCGTCATCGCGTGCGCCACAGCATCGAACAGGGTGAGCCCTGTGAGCCAGATGAACAACGTCCACAACGCCGTCATGCCGAGATAGACGGAGATGATGCCGAGCGCGATCTGGGCGACGCGTGGTGAGATCTTGTCCGACTGGTCGGTGGACTCCGTCCGGAAGAGCTGCATGCCGCCGACCTGCAACAGTGGCAGCAGTGCGACAGCCGTGACGATGATACCGATCCCGCCGAGCCACTGGAGCAGCGAGCGCCACAGAAGGATGCCGGGCGCGGCGTAGTCCAGCCCGACGATCACGGTGGAGCCGGTCGTCGTGATACCCGACATCGCCTCGAACACCGCATCGGTAAAGGACAGCTCGAGATCGCTGAAGCGGAAAGGCAGCGCGGCAAACAGCGATACGACCACCCAACTCAGCGACGTCAGGACGAAGGCCTGCCGCAGGCCGAGCCGCAGCGGACCGTGCCAGTTGGTCAGGACCAGCAGGACGCCGACGAAGACCGTCACCCCCGACGAGATGGTGAAGACCCGCCAGTCCTCGTGCCCGGCGATGTAGTCGACCAGGGCCGGCACGAGCATGGCGATGGCGAGGGTGACCAGCAGCAGGCCGCAGACGAACAGGACGGGGGCAAGGTCGATGACCGCATCGCCCGGCCGGCGGCGGATGCTGCCGAACTCTCCGCGCACCGGAGGACGAACCGCACCGAGGGGCAATTGCCGGACGGTCCTAGTCGCCAAGCCGCCTCCAGTGCCCGTTCACGGCGTGCATCAGGCGCGCCCGCGGGTCGCGAGGACGATGCCGGCAAAGCAGAGCCCCATGCCGACGGCATGAAAGGGCCGGAATGCTTCGCCGAGGATCAGCACGGCGAGCAGGCTGCCGCAGACCGGCATGAGGTGGATGAATTGGCCGGCACGATTGGCACCGATCAGCTGTACGCCCCGATTGTAGCAGAAATAGGCGAGAACGGAGGGGAACACAGCCACATACCCGATCGACAGCAGGGTGGTGCGGTCGAGCCGCATCACCGCGCCCGCGGACAGCTCCCATAGCCAGAAGGGAAGCAGCATCGCCGCCCCGAGGCCGAAAGTTACCGCGAGGAAACTGAGGGCGTGGACGGAGGGCCGCCGGCGGAGCAGCGCCGAGTAGAGCGCGTAGGAGGTCACGGCCAGAAACACCAGCACGTCTCCTGCGTTCGGAACCAGCGCGACGATGGCGAGCGGGTCGCCCCCGGTGAGGATCGTGACGACGCCGGCCAGGGACACGGCGATTCCGCAGAGCGCCAGCACGCCGGTACGCTCTCCGAAGAGCAGATAGGAGAACAGGATGATCAGCACGGGCAGTGCCGACTGCAGGAGCAGGGCGTTGATGGCCGTCGTGGCGCCGAGCCCGATATAGACCAGCGTATTGAACGCTGCGATGCCGACGGCGGACAGAAGCAGCAGCATGCGCCAGTGCCGCAGCAGAACCGGCCACTCGCGGCGCAGGTGAGGGACCGCGAAGCCGACGACGATCAGGAACGCGCCGGCCCAGCGGAAGAAGGCCAGTGCGACAGGCGGCACATCGGCATGCACCGCACGCCCCAGGATGAAGTTCCCGGACCAAAACAGGACGGTAAGGACGAGCAGGATGTAGGGTCGATCGACCAAGCGCCGCGACCGCGGCGCTCGGCCTGCACTACCGCTCTCTGAAAGGGACATGAGTGTCTCGGTGGCCCAGCGCCGCAGGGATGCCCGCGGGCGCGCCGGCGGTTACCGGGTCAGCCGACCGTCAGCGCCTCGTCGACCAGACGCACCTGTTCGGCATTGTGACGCTTCAGGGAGCCAGTCGCCGGCGAAGCCGATTCCGGCCGGCCCACATAGATCGGGCGCTTCGCCTTGTGCTTCAGCGTTCCGAGGACGCCTTCGATGCGGCGGTCGACGAAGAACCAGCCGCCCATGTTGTAGGGCTCCTCCTGACACCAGACGACCTCCGCGTTGGGGTACTTCGCGAGTTCGGTACCCAGCGTCTTCTGGGGGAACGGATAGAACTGCTCGAGGCGGATGATTGCCACGTCGTCGATCTTCCGCTGCGCCCGCTCCTGCCAGAGGTCGTAGTAGACCTTGCCCGAGCAGATCACGACGCGCTTCACCTTCTTGCCATCGACCAGCTTGTCCGTCTCGGCCAGCACCCGGTGGAAGGAGGTGTCCGGGCCCATGTCGGCCAGCGGCGAGACGCAAAGCTTGTGCCGCAGCAGTGACTTCGGCGTCATGACGATCAGCGGCTTGCGGAAGTCCCGGCGGACCTGACGGCGCAGCATGTGGAAGTAGTTCGCCGGCGTCGTCGGGTAGCAGACCTGCATGTTGTCTTCGCCGCAGAGTTGGAGATAGCGCTCCAGCCGCGCCGAACTGTGCTCCGGGCCCTGCCCCTCATAACCGTGCGGCAGCAGCATGACGAGGCCCGACATGCGCAGCCACTTCGACTCCGCCGAACTGATGAACTGGTCGATGATGACCTGGGCGCCGTTGGCGAAGTCGCCGAACTGTGCCTCCCACATGACGAGTGCGTGCGGTTCGGAGAGCGTATAACCGTATTCGAAGCCCAGGACCGAGGCCTCGGCGAGTGGACTGTCGAACACCTCGAAGCGTGCCTGATCGGGCTTCAGGTTGGCGAGCGGCACGTAGCGCACGCCCTCATTCTCCTGGTCGGAAAGGACGGCGTGCCGCTGCGAGAATGTTCCGCGGCCGCTGTCCTGGCCGGACAGGCGCACGGGCGTGCCCTCGAGGATGAGGGTGCCGAAGGCGAGCGCCTCTGCCGTCGCCCAGTCGATGCCTTCGCCGGTCTCCATCGCCGTGCGCTTGGCTTCGAGCTGGCGGGCGATCTTGCGGTTCAGGTTGAAGTCGTCCGGAACCCGGGTGATCGCCTCACCGACCTCGCGGAGGAGTTCGATCGAGGCCGCGGTGTTGCCACGCCGATCCTCGCCCTTTGCCGCGCTGAGGCCCGACCATGCGCCCTCGAGCCAGTCGGCTTTGTTGGGCTTGTAGCTCTTCGACGCTTCGAACTCGCCTTCGAGCCTCTCCCGGAACGCCGCGCTCATGGCGTCGGCGTCGCCCTCCTGCATCAGGCCTTCTTCGACCAGCTTGCCGGCGTAGAGCTGGCGTGTGGTCGGATGCTTGCCGATCGCGCGGTACATCAGAGGCTGGGTGAACGCCGGCTCGTCGGCCTCGTTGTGGCCCTGGCGGCGGTAGCAATACATGTCGATTACCACGTCCCGCTTGAACTGGAAGCGGTACTCCGTGGCGATCCGTGCGACGTGTACGACGGCTTCGGGATCGTCGCCGTTCACATGAAAGACCGGCGCCTGGATGATGTGCGCCATGTCGGAGCAGTAGGGACCGGAGCGCGAATCGGTCGGCGAGGTCGTGAAACCGATCTGGTTGTTGATCACGATGTGGATCGTGCCGCCGACACGATAGCCGCGTAGGTCTGAGAGGGTCAGCGTCTCGGCGACGAGACCCTGACCGATGAAAGCGGCGTCGCCGTGCAGCAGCACGGCCATGACCTTGTCGCGCGTGGCCTCGATCGGCCCGCCGTTCATCTTCTGCAGCTGCTTGGCGCGCGTCTTGCCAAGAACGACCGGATCGACCGCCTCGAGGTGCGAGGGGTTCGGGCTGAGGGAGAGATGGACGGTCCGGCCGTCGAACTCGCGGTCCGACGAGGTACCCAAATGGTATTTCACGTCGCCAGAGCCCTGGACATCCTCGGGATGAGCCGGGGTCCCCTGGAATTCGGAAAAGATCGCGTGGAACGGCTTGCCCAGCACGGTGGCGAGCACGTTCAGCCGGCCGCGGTGCGCCATGCCGAGTTCGAGGGCCTCGAGGCCGAGTTGGCTGCCGCGCTTGATGATCTGCTCCAGCGCCGGGACGAGAGACTCGCCGCCCTCCAGGCCGAAGCGTTTGGTGCCGACATACTTGCGGTCGAGGAAGTTCTCGAACACTTCCGCCTGGGTCAGCCGCTCCAGGATCGCGATCTTGCCGCGTTCGGTGAAGTCCGTCTGGTTGCGCGGCTGCTCGATGCGCTTCTGGATCCAGTCCTTCTGGACCGGATCCTGGATGTGCTGGAATTCGACGCCGATCGATCCGCAATAGGTGTCGTACAGGATCGCCATGATCTCGCGAAGGCTCGCCATCTCCAGGCCGAGCACGCCGTCGATGAAGATCGGGCGATCCAGGTCGGCTTCCGTGAAGCCGTAGTGCGCATAATCCAACTCGGGATGGTGCACCGGCTGGTGCAGGCCGAGCGGATCGAGGTTGGCGTAGAGATGCCCGCGAACGCGATAGGCTCGGATCAGCATCAGCGCGCGGATGGAATCCAGCGTCGCCTGACGGATCGCCGCCGGGTCACCGGCCGCGCCGACCGCTGCCGCTATGGCGGCGGCACCGCCGATCTTCGCCGCGTCGCCTTTCGCCCCCGCATGACCGTTGCCGGAAATGACAGAGGGCTTCAGCCGCCCCCAACTCGGGCCGCGCGTCTCCGCCAGCGTTCCTTGCGGATCGTCCCGCAGGTCGTCGAAGAACGCCTGCCAGCTCGGATCGACCGAGCCGGGGTCCTCGACGTAACGGGAATAGAGTTCAGCGATGAAGACGGCATTGCCGCCAAACAGAAACGACAGCTCTTCCGGTCGCGCCATGTGTCCCATCAGGGGGCGGCGTCGCGCCAACCCCTTCCCGTTGTTTATCGTTCGTTGGGCGACGGAGCGCCGCCCTGTGTGGCAAGTCCAGATATGCGACCGCAGCCTGAAGCCAGATCACGACCGCTCGGAACCCAGGCCTCTATAGGCCCATCATCCTTTAAGAACCTTCAACATCGTGCTGCCGAGCGCCGCCGGACTGTCGGCGACGGCGATACCCGCATCGCGGAAGGCCTGAAACTTCGCTTCCGCCGTTCCCTTGCCGCCCGCGATGATCGCACCGGCATGCCCCATCCGCTTGCCGGGCGGCGCTGCCGCTCCGGCGACGAAGCCGACCATCGGCTTCTTGGCGCCGGAGGCCGCGTAGAACGCCGCCGCGTCTTCCTCCGCCGAACCGCCGATCTCACCGATCATGATGATGCCTTCGGTCTCATCGTCGTCGAGCAGCAGTCCGACGGCCTCGACGAAGTTCGTGCCGTTGACTGGATCGCCGCCGATTCCGATGCAGGTCGTCTGACCGAGCCCGGCGGCTGTGGTCTGGGCTACGGCCTCGTAGGTAAGCGTTCCCGACCGGGACACAATGCCTATGCGACCGCGCTGGTGAATGTGCCCCGGCATGATGCCGATCTTGCACTCGCCCGGCGTAATCACGCCCGGGCAGTTCGGGCCGATCAGCCGCGACCCCGACCCCTGCAGCGCACGCTTCACGCGCACCATGTCGAGCACCGGGATGCCCTCGGTGATGCAGATGATCAGCGGGATCTCCGCATCGGCCGCTTCGAGAATCGCGTCGGCTGCGAACGGCGGCGGAACGTAGATCACGCTCGCATCAGCGCCCGTCTGGTCGACCGCGTCGCGCACGGTATCGAAGACCGGCAACCCGAGATGCGTCGTGCCCCCCTTGCCCGGCGACGTACCGCCGACCATCCGGGTGCCGTACGCGATCGCCTGCTCGGAATGGAACGTGCCCTGGCTTCCGGTGAAGCCCTGGCAGATGACGCGAGTGTCCTTGCCGACAAGAACAGCCATCAGGCAGCCTCCTTCACCGCGTTCACCACCTTCTGGGCGGCATCGGCCAGGTTGTCGGCCGGTATGATGGGCAGTCCGGACTCGGACATGATCTTCTTGCCGAGTTCCACGTTCGTGCCTTCGAGCCGGACGACCAACGGAACGTGCAGCGACAGTTCCCGCGCTGCCGCCACCACGCCCTCGGCGATGATGTCGCAGCGCATGATGCCGCCGAAGATGTTGACGAGGATCGCCTCGACGTTGGGGTCGGTCAGGATGATCTTGAACGCCTTGATCACCCTCTCCTTCGTCGCGCCGCCGCCGACATCGAGGAAGTTCGCAGGCGACGAGCCGTAGAGCTTGATGATGTCCATCGTCGCCATGGCGAGGCCGGCGCCGTTCACCATGCAGCCGATGTTGCCGTCCAGCTTGACGTAGTTGAGGCCCTCGCGGGTCGCCTCGAGTTCGACGGCGTTCTCTTCGCTCTCGTCGCGAAGCTCCTCGACCTGCGGGTGCCGGAAGAGCGCGTTGTCGTCGAAGTTCATCTTCGCGTCGAGCGCCACGAGATCGCCGCCGCCCGTCACGATCAGCGGATTGATCTCGACCATGCTCGCGTCGAGGTCGATGAACGCGGCATAGAGCGCCTGCAGGAACTTGACGGCGGCACCAACCTGCTTGCCCTTGAGCCCCAGGCCAAAGGCCAGACGCCGCGCGTGGAAGCCCTGCAGTCCGGTGACCGGATCGATCGTCGCGGTCAGGATCTTGTCAGGCGTCTTCTCCGCGACCTCTTCGATCTCCACGCCGCCTTCCGTCGAGGCCATGACGATGACCCGCCCGGTATTCCGGTCGACCAGCATGCCGAGATAGAGCTCGCGGGCGATGTCGGCGCCTTCCTCGATATAGACGCGCTTGACCTCCTTGCCCTCGGGGCCGGTCTGGTGCGTCACGAGGGTCATCCCGAGCATCTTGCCCGCCGCCTCGCCGACCGCATCGAGCGACTTGACGACCTTCACGCCGCCACCCTTGCCCCGGCCGCCGGCGTGGATCTGGGCCTTAACCACCCAGACCGGACCGCCCAGCTTCTGAGCCTGCTCCGTCGCCTCGTCTGCGGTATACGCGACACCGCCGCGCGGAACAGGAACGCCGTACTTCGCCAGCAGCGTCTTTGCCTGATATTCGTGGATGTTCATCCGGCTCGCCTGCTTCCGATGGCGGCTCTCGCCGCGGAACCGCCGCCCGAGACCGCGACATACCGCCGCACTAGATCACAGCCGGCAAGCCCGGGCAACGTTTCGGCTTGCCGCCGGGGAGGGGCAGGCGGGGCGCCGGAACAGCCGGCGCCCGTCGCCCTCACGCGGTCAACCTTCCTCAAGCAATCGGCGGGCCACACCGACCAGTTCCTGGACAGCCGCGACCGACTTGTCGAACTCGGCCTTTTCGGTGGGCTGGAGCGGTATCTCGACCACCCGCTCCACGCCACCGGCGCCGATGATCACCGGCACGCCGACATAGAGGTCGTTGAGGCCGTACTCGCCGCTGAGCGCGGCCGCGCAGGGCAGGAGGCGCTTCTTGTCCTTCAGGTAGGATTCGGCCATCTGCACCGCGGAGGAGGCCGGCGCGTAGAAGGCGGAGCCGGTCTTCAGCAGCTTCACGATCTCGGCGCCGCCGTCGCGGGTGCGCTGGATGATCGCGTCGATCTTTTCCTGCGTCGACCAGCCCATCTTGATCAGGTCGGGCACCGGGATGCCGGCGATGGTCGAATAGCGGATCAGCGGCACCATCGTATCGCCGTGGCCGCCCAGCACGAAGGCGTTCACATCCTCGACCGAGACGTTGAACTCCTCGGCCAGGAAGTAGCGGAAGCGCGCCGTATCGAGGACGCCGGCCATGCCGACGACCTTGTTCTTCGGAAGACCAGAGCATTCCTGCAGCATCGCCACCATCGCATCGAGCGGGTTGGTGATGCAGATGACGAAGGCGTCCGGGCAATTGGCCTTGATCCCCTCGCCCACCGACTTCATGACCTTCGTATTGATCGCAACGAGATCGTCGCGGCTCATACCCGGCTTGCGTGCCACGCCGGCGGTGACGATCACGACGTCCGCGCCCTTGATCGCCGCATAGTCGGCGGCGCCTTCGATCTTCGCGTCGAAGCCCTCGACCGGCGAGGATTCCGCGATGTCGAGCGCCTTGCCTTGGGGGACACCGTCGACGATGTCGAACAGGACGACGTCGCCGAGCTCCTTCAGCCCGATAAGATGCGCGAGGGTTCCGCCGATGTTGCCAGCCCCGACGAGGGCGATCTTGTTCCGAGCCATCTACTTCTCCTTGCGTCCCCCGAGCGCCGCGGCCCCGAGTCGGGCCGGGTCAATAGCGCGAAAAGCAGTGCCCGGCAACCGCGGGCGCCCGTGGTGGCATCACTATCGGTCCCGGTGTCAGAGCACCTCGTGCACGTCGTAGACCGGGCCCGACGGGACACGGCTGCCGACGCCGACGGCGACGATCCCATTCAACCAGCCATATGTTTCCGAACTGGTCTCGAAGAAGGGTGCCGTGCGGAAATAATAGAGCGAGGGGTCCACCGGCTCGCCGCGCCCCAGGCGGTCCATCACGTCGGCGGGTCCATGCCGCAGGCCACGATAGGTCATGTAGATGAGATGCGAGTCGTGCGTCTCCATGATCAGGCGCACGTCGAGCTGCAGGACACCGTCGCGCCGGAGCAGGAGCCAGTCGCCGCCGCCGGATAGGACCGTGCCGCGCAGCCGCTCGCCTTCAAAGGTACCGCCGGTGACCGCCGCGATCCGCCGGTCGCCGAACGGCGTCGGACCGAGCATCCTGATCTGCGGATCGACCATGAGCTTTATCGTGCAGAGCGGCCTCGACTTCAGCGGCTGCATGGCGCGTACTCTCCAAGAAGGTTTCTCGGGCAATCTTCCGCGCCAGCGACGCCGCGGACAAGGCCCTGCGACACACACTGAAAAAAGGCGGCGCCCGGTCGGGCGCCGCCCCCATACTCCAGCCGATGGCCGAAGGTGCCGTTCGGGTCAGGCTGCGTGCGAGATCTGCGCCGAGGTGTCGGCATCCGCACGGCGGACCGAGATCACACGAGGCTTCTTCGCCTCGGGCACCTCGCGCACGAGCTGGATGTCGAGCAGGCCGTTCTCCAGCGAAGCCCCGCTCACCTGAATGTGGTCGGCGAGCTGGAAGCGGTGCTCGAACGAACGGCTGGCGATCCCGCGGTGCAGGTAGCTGACCCCCTCGTCGTCGCTCTCCGCACGCCGGCCGCGGACGAGCAGGGTGTTCTCCTGCTGGACCAGCTCGACGTCAGCCTCGGTGAAGCCGGCGACCGCCATCGTGATGCGGTACTGGTCCTCACCGACCTTGGCGATGTTGTAGGGTGGATAGCCCTGGCCGCTGTCGGCACCCTGCAGGGCCGCATCGAGGAGACGCGACACGCGGTCGAACCCGACGGTCGAACGGAAAAGGGGCGAGAAGTCGTAAGTACGCATGGATATCCTCCGTTGAGCGATACCGGCGCGTGGCTCTGGCATTCCGAATGGACATGCCGCCTTGCGCATCATCCGGCCGACCCACTTCGGTGGCACCGACCGTGACGACGATGTCGTGCCAGAATGTCACGCTTTCAAGAGGGTCGGACGGCACGGCGCGAACCGCCTTGCGCCCCGCTTTCGCGATCCCGTAGCCTTTCCGTCATGGAGCGTCGTCTGAGGGGGTGGCGCTCCGGGGGACGAGGCTCGAAGAGGTCCGCCCCGAGGTAACAAGGTGCCCGCTGCAGAAGGCCCGGTAAGAAGTCATAAGGGATCGGGAGTCACACTGGGTAAATGCTGCCGTCACTCATGGATCACGGCTCCGCGCTACGCCGGGCCGTCCTTGCGATCGCCGTATGCCTGACAGCTTCCCTGGCTGGCATGCGCGCCGAAGCGCAACCGAACCTCGACGAGGTCGCGCGTCAGTTCGAGGCCGTCGCCTTCGGGCACGAGCACGGCAAGTCGGCCGGAATCGTCCAGAAGTGGAACGGCGACCTCCGCCTGGCTCTCTTCGCCGCACCCGGCTGGGACGTCCACCCGTATCTCAAGGCGATCGGCGGCCATATCCAGGCGATCGAGAGCCTGACGGGCATTCGCGTGCGGGCCGCCGATTCGGTCGACGGGGCGACCCTGCGCTTCGGCTTCTACCCGCGCGCCGATTTCGCGAAGATGCCCGGCCGCCGCGACGATCCGGAGTTCCGCCGCTGGGTCGAGACCAGCGCCTGCATCGCCCTGGCGATCGGCGGCCGCGAGGGCCGGGACCGAGGCGCCATCAAGTCGGGCGCGATCGCGATCGGGACTGACATTCCAGAAGCGCAGCGCCGGCACTGCATCCTCGAGGAGCTGGTTCAGGTGCTCGGGCTGGCCAACGACGCCTGCCACTATCGCCCCTCGCTGTTCTGCGAGAACGACCACGTCGTCGAGATGACCGACGCCGACGAGATGCTGCTGCGCGCGCTCTACGACCGGCGCATCCGGTCGGGCATGCCGCGCGAGGAGGCCCTGCCCATCATCCGCACCGTACTGAGCGAACTGATGGCCAAGCAGCAGGCACAGCAGGAGCCGAAGCCGGCGGTGGCGGTAGCGGCGGTAGCGGCCCGCCCCTACTAGTCCCCAAGGCGCCTGCCTATTGGAACGGCGGCGCGTTCGGGACAAGCTGGGACACCACGATTCACGAGGACGGGTGAACGGTGTTCAGGCTGGAAGCGGATGGCCCCAAGGCCGTCATCACCCTCTCGCGCCCGCCGGTCAACGCGATCAACAATGCGTGGATCGCCGGCTTCGGGGCATTGCTCGACCGGCTCGACGCCGACGGTGAGATCGCCGTTCTTCATATCCGCAGCGACCAGCAGGTCTTCTGTGCCGGCGCGGATCTTCGGCAGGTCGAGGAACGCTTCGGCCTGGATGACGGCCATCTGCGCTTCTCCGAGGAGGTCGCCGCGTTCCAGCGGCTTTTCCGGCGGATCGAGACGCTGCCCTGCGTCACCGTCGCCGAGATCGGCGGCACAGCCATGGGCGGCGGCCTGGAGCTGACGCTCGCCTGCGACCTGCGCATCGCCGCCGAGGAGGCTTGGCTCGGCCTGCCGGAAGTCACCATCGGCCTCGTCCCCGGTGCCGGCGGCACGCAGCGTCTCACCCGTCTCTGCGGCAGGAGCGTCGCTTCCCGCATGATCCTCACCGGCGATCCCGTCCGCGGCAGCGAAGCGGTGGCGCTCGGCCTGGTCCAGTGGGCGGCGCCGCGCGATCGGGTTGCGGAGCAGGCCGAGAAGCTGGTGGCCCGCCTCGCCGGGCTGTCGCGTCCGGCGCTGCACGCCTGCAAGAGCTGCATCGCCGAGGCGGCACGTCCGGGCGGCGAGGGCTTCGAGCGCGAGGTCGACGTGACGCGCGACCTGATCCGCACACCGGAGGCGCGCCGGCTGGTCGAAGCCTTCCTGAACAAGCGAAAGGGTTGAGGGAAACGACCATGATTGATCTGAAGGGCAAGACGGCGCTGGTCACCGGTGCGGCATCCGGCATAGGCCGCGCCACCGCGGAGACCCTGGCGGAGGCCGGCGCCCATGTGGTCGGAGCCGACCTGGACGAGGCGCGTCTGTCCGAGATGGTGAAGGCCGTCGACGCGGCCGGCGGCAGCGCCGAGGGGGTGGTGATGGACGTGACGTCCTGGGACGCCGTGAACGCCGTCGCCGCCGACGTCAACGGCCGCTATGGCCGGATGGACATCCTGGTGAACGTCGCCGGCTGGGACCGGATCGAACCCTTCATGCAGAACGACGAGGCGTTCATCGAGAAGATCGTCAGCCTGAACTATCTGGGGCAGGTTCGCGTCGCCAAGGCCTTCCTGCCGCCGATGATCGAGGCGCAGCAGGGCATGATCGTGAACGTCTCCTCCGACGCCGGCCGCGTCGGTTCGATGGGCGAGACAGTCTATGCCGGCGCCAAGGGCGGCGTCATCGCTTTCACCAAGAGTCTGGCGCGCGAGATGGCGCGCCACGGCATCTGCGTGAACTGCGTCTGCCCGGGCCCCACCGACACGCCGCTGTTCGCGGCCCAGCCGGACCGGATGCGCGAGGCGCTGCTGCGCGTCATCCCGTTCCGCCGCCTCGGCACGCCGCAGGACCTCGCAAACGCCATCCTGTTCTTCGCCAGTCCGCGCGCCAGCTACGTCACCGGGCAGGTGCTGTCGGTCAGCGGCGGCCTGACGATGAGCGGCTGACGCGCCCTCAGCCGTCGCCGGATCCCTCCGCCTCGGGCGACCGCGGATCCATACGCGCGCTGCCCGGGCTGGTCATCACCGGCATCGCAACGAACCGCTCCCGATCCTCAGGCTTCGGCGCGGCGCGGCGCGTCATGCGCCAGACCACGAAGCCGGCAAGGAACGCCGCGATGACCGCGGAATAAAGAAACAGGCCGCCCGGCCCGACCATCTCCATGAAGGCCGCCGCCATGAACGGCCCGGCCGCCGCACCGGCGGCCCAGGAGAGGAGCAGGCTGCTGGCCAGCGGCACCATCTCGTGCGGCTCGGCGAAGTCGCCGGCATGGGCAAGGCAGAGGGCGTAGATCGAGAGCGCACAGCCGCCCCACAGCACGGCGAGCGGGTAGAGAGCCTGCGGGAACGTGCCGCCGAGGAAGGCGATGGCGGCGGAAACGACGGCCACGACGAGCGAGGCGATCAGGATGACGATCCGGCGCTCGTAGCGGTCCGACAGCCAGCCGAGCGGCCACTGCATCACTAGGCTGCCGCTCTGCATGATCGCGACCAGGATCGCCGCCATCGCCGGCGACTGGCCGATCTCGACCACGTAGACAGGCGCCACGCCCAGGACCGCGCCGTTCACCAGCCCGGTCGCCACCGCTCCGACGATTCCCACTGGCGCGATCCGGTAGAGCTTGCGCAGGCTGAGCGTCATCAGTTCGGGCTGCGACGGCGTGGCACCGTGGGTCGAGGCAACCGGAATGAGCGAGAGCGAATAGCACGCTGCGGCGACGAGGAAGTAGACCGACGCGTCGGCGTTGCTGAAGGCGAGCAGCAGCTGTCCGCCGGCGAGCGCCACCTTGTTGGACAGCATGTAGAGGCTGAGCACCCGGCCGCGGAACTGGGACGGAGTCTGGGCGCTGATCCAGCTCTCGGCGATGGTGAACAGCCCGGCCGAGCAGAAGCCGGTGACGAGCCGCAGCGGCCCCCAGAGCCAGGGATCGACGGTGGCGGTGAACGCCATCGTCGCGACCGAAACCGCCGCCGCCAGCACAGCGAAGGCGCGGATATGACCGAGCGACCGGACCAGCCGCGGCGCGAAGATGCAGCCGACCAGAAAGCCCACCGAATGCGCGGTGACGACGAGGCCGATCACCGCCGCCGGATAGCCTTCGACACCGAGCTCGAGCGGCACCAGGATGCCGAGCCAGCCGTTGGAGACCTGCAGCAGGAAGGCGCCCGCCACGATCGCCACCAGCCCAAGGAACGCGCTGCCCATTCCGCCTCGCCGCGTGAGCCGGCCCGGCCCATCTGCCGAATGCGGATGCCGTTTGCCCGTCCATCCGGGTGTATTGGCTCGCCCCGCTGCCCGCAATCGGCAATTCACACAGTGCGGCGGATACCCGCTCGCCGCTGCATCCTGGGCACATCCCGATAGGGGCACCGGAGCCGTCGGACCGCGTTGATAGGGCATGACGATCTGGACAGTCGGCCATTCGAACCGGACACAGGCGGCGTTCCTGGCGCTGCTCGCGCAGTCGGGCATCGCGCTCGTCGCCGACGTGCGTGCGTTCCCCCGGTCGCGCACCAACCCGCAGTTCAATGCGGATGTGCTGGAGGCCGCACTGGCCGACGCCGGCATCGGTTACGTACACCTGCCGGACCTCGGTGGCCGCCGCGCCAGCCGCAAGGACGCGGCAGGCTCGCCCAATACGCTCTGGCGCGAACCGGGCTTCCGCAACTATGCCGACTATGCCCTGACGCCGCCGTTCCGGGCCGGCTTGGCCGAACTGATGCGGCTGGCCGGCGAACGGCGGACGGTGGTGATGTGCGCCGAAGCCGTGTGGTGGCGCTGCCATCGCCGTCTGATCGCGGACTACCTGCTGGCAGCAGACGTCGCTGTGATGCACATCCTGAGCGAAGACAGGGTCGAGGCCGCGGCGCTGAGCAAGGGTGCGCGCGTCGCCGATGACGGCCGGATCACCTATCCGGGACCGCAGGGCGATCTGTTCGCGCCCCCGGTTTGACGGGATCGGCGGCGACACGATCGGCGGCAATGGTCCGGCGGAAGAAGCGGTCCATGTCGTCCAGCACCGGCGCCAGGTGCCGCAACGGCGCCGCCAGCGCGCCCACGATGGCGATGTGGCCGACCCGGTCGTAGACCTTGACCTCGGCCGTGCCGCCCTTCTGGCGGATCCGTTCGGCGAGGCGGGTGCTGTTCGCAGGATCGACGGTGGTGTCGCCGCCGCCGGTGACCAGCAGCATCGGCGGACCGCTGCCGTCGACATAATTGATCGGCTGCGTGCGCGGCCGCTCCTCCTCAGGCCCGAAGATGATCTTCAGATCCTCGTCCCGGAGCGGCAGGAAGTCGTAGGGACCGGCGAGTCCCCCGACGGCCGCGAGAGCCGCCGGCGACGACTTCTGCGCCTCCAGCCAGCGCCGGTCTAGAGCCAACATCGCGGCATTGTAGGCGCCCGCCGAATGCCCGGCGAGCAGCAGCGGTCCCCGCGAGGGGGCGTTCTCGCGCGCCCAGGCGACGGCCGCGGCACTGTCCTCGAGAAACTCGGGCCAGAGCACTTCGGGATAGATCCGATAGTCCGGGATCACCGTCACGTAGCCGCGGGCAGCGAAGGCCTGTCCGACGAAGCGGTACATCGTGCGGTCGCCGGAATCCCAGCCGCCGCCATAGAGGAAGACGAGGACCGGCGCGTCCGGGCCGGCGTCGTCCGGCACATAGAGGTCGAGGCGCCGCCGAGGCCCTTCGCCATAGGCGATGTCATGCTCGACCGTATAACCCGAGCGCGGCGTCAGCGCGTTGACGAAGGCGGAGCCCGAACAGGCCGCGAGGAGCTTCAGCACGAGCAGCAGACCGATGATGCGGAGAATGGGCATGACCGCGCTGGAAGTAAGCCATGCCTGCGCAAAGGAAACCTGCCGGAAGAGGATAGCACCGCAGCCTCAGCCCTGAACGGCCGTCTCCCAGGTGGGCGTTCCCCGGGCTTCGTAGGGCACGTCCCATTCGGCACAGTTCGCGGCGTCCACGATCGTGACCGGCAGCATGATCTCCTGCGGCAGGCGTTCGCCGCGCAGATGGCGCAGTACGGCCTCGGCCGCGATGGAGGCGATCGACATGGCGTCGTAGGCCGCCGTCGCCAGAAGGTCGCCCGCCCGGATCGACGTCACCGCCGCGGGCATGGCGTTCACGCCGACGACCGGCGCCCGGCGGCCCGCCGCCTTCAGTGCGTCGATGACGCCGAACGCGCTCTGGTCGTTGGCGGCGAAGACGGCGTCGAACCGGGTCCCCTCGGCCAGCACCCGCTCCATCGCCGCCCGTCCCGGCTCGCGCTGATAGTCGCCGCGGACAGCGCCGGCAATGCGGATGCCGGGATGCTTCGTAACGGCCGCGCGGAAGCCGCGCTCGCGGTCGTGGGTCGTCGAGGAATTGGGATGGCCGCCGACCAGCAGCGCGTTGCCACGGCCGCCGAGGTGAGCGAAGAGGTATGTCGCGATGCCGAAGGCGACGGCCTCGTCGTCCGCACCGACATGGCAGAGCACCTGCGGATCCTCCGCCCGGCTGACCGCCGTCACGACCGGGATCCCGGCCGCATGAATCTTCGCCAGGGCCGGCAGCAGTGCCGTCGGATGGGCCGGGATCATAATCACCGCATCCGGCCGCTCCGCCAGGGCCATATCGACCAGCGCGATCTGCTGATCCACGTCATCGGGGATCGTCGGCACGAAATGCCGCGCCCGCCCGCCGAACCGCGCCGCCACCCGATCCGCCCCGGCCCGCGCACCGTCATAGGCGGGATTCGTCAGGTTCTTGGTGAACACCGCGACCAGCGGTCCGCCGACTGCGCTCATGGGGGTCCCTCCCGTACTCTTGTGATTTGCCTCTAGACTAGCGCCCAAGGAAGCCGAGGGACGAGAGGGAGGATCCGCATGACGCTGATGAACAGGCGCGTCACGCTGAAGGAGCGGCCAACGGGGCTGGCTGGGCCGGAGCATTTCGCGATGGACGAGCAGCCGGTCCGGGCGCCCGCCGAGGGCGAAGTGCTGATCGAGACGCTGCTGCTGTCGGTCGATCCGGCGATGCGGGTCTGGATCAGCGAGAATCCCGGCTATGTCGAGCCGGTGCTGCCCGGCGAGGTGATGAGGGCTGGCGGCATCGGCCGCGTGCTGGAGTCGCGCTCGCCGACGGTCCGGCCCGGCGACCTCGTCCAGGCGCGGCTCGGCTGGCAGACCCACACGACGCTCCCGGGGAACGTGCTCCAGAAGCTCGACCCGGCGCTCGGATCGGCGCTCGACTGGATCGGGCCGCTCGGCGGCACCGCCCTCACCGCCTATTTCGGCATCCTCGACGTGGGTGCGGCCAAGGCGGGCGAGACGGTTCTGGTCTCGGCGGCATCGGGCGGCGTCGGCCAAATGGCCGGGCAGATCGCCAAGCTCGCCGGCTGCCGCGTCGTCGGCACGGCGGGCGGTGCCGAGAAATGCGCCTTCGTCACCCGCGAGCTCGGCTTCGACGACGCCATCGACTACAAGGCCGAGCCCGACATCAAGGCCGCCATCCGGCGCACCTGCCCCGACGGCATCGACGTCTATTTCGACAATGTCGGCGGGCCGACGCTGGACGCCGCCCTGGGCGCCATCCGGCTGCGCGGCCGGATCGCCGTCTGCGGGCGCATCTCGCAGACCGCCGCCGCCGAGATCTACGGCATCCGCAACATGGGCGTGCTGATCGGCAAGCGGGCGCGGATCGAAGGCTTCCTGGTCTTCGACTATGCCGACCGCTACGACGAGGCGCGGCGCTGGCTCTCCGGGCACCTGAAGGCGGGACGCCTGAAGCAACGCCTGCACGTCCTCGACGGTCTGGAGCGCGCGCCGGAGGGCCTGACCATGCTGTTCCGGGGCGAGAACACCGGCAAACTGATCGTCCGCGTCGCGAAAGAGGATTGAGCCCATGCACAAGCGCCCCTTCGGCCGGACCAGCATGGAGATCCCCGAACTGGTGCTGGGCGGCGGTATCGTCGGCGGGATCTTGATCCTCGCCGACGAGGACACTCGCCGCACCGCCCTGGAACGGACCGTCGCCGCCGGGATCGACTGGATCGACACGGCCGCCCAATACGGCAACGGCGTCTCCGAGGAGACGATCGGCCGCCACCTGCCGACGCTCCACCCGCGGCCGCGAATCTCGACCAAGTTCCGCCTGAAGCCCGCCGACCTGTTCGACATCCGGGGCTCGGTCGAACGCTGCCTGGAGGCCAGCCTGAAGCGGCTCGACCTGGAGCGGATCGAGCTGTTCCAGCTGCACAACCAGCTCGGCGGCGGCGACCCGAACCGGGCGATGCCGGTCGAGCACGTCCTGCGCAAGGAAGGTGTCGCCGACGCGCTCGACGCGCTGAAGGCGCGCGGCCTGATCGCGGCATCCGGCTTCACCGCACTGGGCGAGACGCATGCGCTGATGCAGGTCGCGAACAGCGGCCGGTTCGATTCGGCCCAAGTCTACTACAACATGCTCAACCCGAGCGCCGCCTGGGCCAAGGCGCCGGCGGGGTGGCCGGCGCAGGATTTCTCCGGCCTGATCGCCGCCTGCAAGCGGCACGGCACGGCGGTCATGAACATCCGCGCCATGGCCGGCGGCGCGCTGGCGAGCCCGGAGCGGCACGGCCGCGAGGTGGTGATCGCGTCGGGTGCCGAGTTGGACCGCGACTTCGCCCGCGCCGCCGCCGTGCGGGAGGCGCTGGGTGCGGATTTCGGGACGCCGGCCCAGACGGCGATCCGCTTCGCGCTCGCCAACCCCGACATTGCCTGCATCGACTTCGGCATCGCCACCCTGGCCCATCTGGACGAGGCGCTGGCGGCCTATGCCCTGGGGCCGCTGCCGGACGAGGCGATCCGGCGGCTCGAACCGCTGTGGGCGAGCGATTTCGGCCTCGCCTGATACGACCAAGAAACCAGGAGAACGCGCATGATGGACAAGGACCAGGACGATTCCGGCCTCGCCGGCAAGGTGGCGATCATCGCCGGCGGCGGCGCCGCGGGCGACGGCGTGGGCAACGGCCGCGCGGCGGCGATCCTGCTGGCGCGGTCGGGAACGAAGGTGCTGGTCGTCGACCGCGAGCTCGCGCTGGCCGAAGCGACCGCCGCGATGATCAAGGCCGAGGGCGGCGAGGCGGCGGCGCACGCCACCGACGTCACCAGCGAAGCCGAGTGCAGCGCGATGGTGACGGCGGCACTCGATCACTTCGGGCGGCTCGACTATCTCGACAACAATGTCGGCATCGGCAGCCGCGGCAGCGTCGTCGACGAGCCGGCCGAGACCTGGCGCCGGGTCATGCAGGTCAACGTCGAGACGATGTTCCTGACCTCGAAATATGCGATCCCGGCGATGATCCGCACCGGCGGCGGCGCCATCGTCAACGTCTCCTCGATCTCCGCCCTCCGGCCGCGCGGCCTGACCTCCTACACCACCTCGAAGGGGGCGGTGATCGCCTTGACCCGCGCGATGGCGGTCGACCACGGCCGCGACGGCATCCGGGTCAACTGCGTGGCGCCGGGGCCGATGTACACGCCGATGGTCTATGCCCGCGGCATGACGGATGCGGCGCGCGACCAGCGCCGCAAGGCTTCCGTGCTGAAGATCGAGGGCAGCGGCTGGGATGTCGGGCAAGCGGTACGGTTCCTGCTTTCCGATCGGGCGCGGTACATCACCGGCCAGACCCTGGTGGTCGACGGCGGCGTGACGATCCAGGCGCCGGAGCGGGAATCGCAGGAGCATTGAGCATCAACACCATCTCACCTTCCCGGCCGGATAGCGGGCGGGACGCCCGCGCTCCGGCATGAGCGAACGGCTGGGCTACATGCTGCTGGCCATCGTGTGGATGTGCTGGGGCCTGAGCTATCCGGCCACCGCCATCGCGCTCGGCTCGATGGACGTGTGGACCAGCCGGGTGCTGGTCATGCCGATCTCCGGCGCAGCGCTGCTGCTGGTCGTCGTGCTGCAGGGCGGCAGCCTGCGGATCCCGCGGATCTACTGGCGCGACATGGCCATCCTGGCGATCGCCAACATGTCGATCTTCCAGATCTGCATGACCTCCGGCGTGGCGCTGATGAGCCCGGGGCGGACGGCGGTCATCATCTACACCATGCCGATCTGGGCGACCTTCTTCGCCGTCTTCTTGCTGGGCGAGCGGGTGAAGTGGCCGCACGTCGCCGGCCTGTGCCTGGGCGTGTCCGGCCTCGCCCTGCTGATGAGCCAGGACCTGTCGAACCTGACCAACGCGCCGCTGGGTGCCGCCCTCACCCTGTGCGCCTCGATCTCCTTCGCCTTCGGCACCGTCTGGATGAAGCGGCGCACCTGGCATGTCGACCTGACGGCGTTCGGCGGCTGGCAGATCCTGGTCGGCTGGCTGCCCATCGGCGTGATCTGGCTGTTCGTGTCGCCGGACAACGCCTTCGCCCGCGTCGACACGCCGGGCTGGCTCGCCATCGCCTACCTCGCCTTCTGCGCCAACGCGCTCGCCTACTTCGCCTGGTTCCGGGTCGTGACGATCTTCCCGGCCACGGTCTCCGGCATCGGCACGCTGGTGGTGCCGTGCATCGGCGTGCTGAGCAGCGCGCTGGTCGTCGGCGAGAGGCTCGGCTGGCGCGACTTCGCGGCACTGGGCCTCATCTGCTCGGCCCTCGCCCTGGTCGTCCTGGTCCCGGCCTACCGCAACCACCGTACCGCCGCGAAGGCGCGCCGGGCCGCCTGACGCCCTCGTCTTGTCGACCGGCCCGGCGGCCGTCAGGATCGCGCCACGGCATGTGCCCAATCAACGACGACGAGGAAACGATGCGCGAGATAGCGGCCGACCTGAAGTTCCCCGAAGGCCCCGTGGCCATGGCCGACGGTTCGGTCGTGCTGGTCGAGATCGCGGCAGGCGCCCTGACCCGCGTCATGCCGGACGGCACGAAGACGGTGATCGCGACGCCGGGCGGCGGGCCGAACGGGCTGGCCATGGGGCCCGACGGCAAGTGCTACGTCTGCAACAATGGCGGCTTCAAGTGGCACGAGGAAACGGGCCAGCGCCGGCCGATCCTGCAGGCCGAGGACTATAGCGGCGGCCGCATCGAGCGCATCGACCTCGCGACCGGCGCGGTCGAGGTGCTCTACACCGGTGCCGGCGACGTCAAGCTGCGCGGCCCGAACGACATCGTCTTCGACGCGCATGGCGGCTTCTGGTTCAGCGACCTGGGCAAGACGCGCAGCCGCGACTGGGACCGCAGCGGCGTCTGGTACGCCAAGGCCGACGGCAGCCTGATCAAGGAAGTCGCCTTCCCGATGGTCACGGCGAACGGCGTCGGCCTGTCGCCGGCGGGCGACCGCCTCTACGCCGCCGAGACGCAGACCGGCCGGCTCTGGGCCTTCGAGATCACCGGCCCCGGCGAGATCCGCCGCGACCCCTGGCCCTCGCCCAACGGCGGCCGCGTGCTGGCCAGCGTGCCGGGCTACCAGAATTTCGACTCGCTGGCGGTCGACGCCGACGGCAACATCTGCGTCGCTACCCTGTTCAGCGGCGGCATCACCGTGATCTCCCCGGACGGGAAGATCCTGGACTTCGTCGAGATGCCCGACCCCTACACCACCAACATCTGCTTCGGCGGGCCGGACCTGAAGACGGCGTTCATCACGCTCTCGATGACCGGCAAGCTGGTCGCGGTGGAGTGGAAGCGGGCCGGCCTCAAGCTGAATTATCAGGAGGTCTGAGGGCGTCCGTCCCCTTCCTTCCTGCCGTCATTGCGAGCGAAGCGAAGCAACCCAGGGCCGCAGCCCGGGCGGTCGGCGTCGGAGCGCCGGCCCTGGGTTGCTTCGGCGCTGCGCGCCTCGCAATGACGGGGTGGGAGGCGGGGCGGGTGACGCGACCATGGGGTTGCATTCCCTTTCATGGGGTGAAGCCCGCCGCCTGTGCAACATTGTGGAACACATTTCGCCGAATGTTGCACAGAGCGTCGGCTGGCGATGGTGTTTCATTCCTTTTCGTGGGGGTCCTCTCCGGCCCCTACGGGTTCGGGGTTCGACGGCGTTCACGATGTCCGACAGCGGCCGGCGCCGGGCCGGATGAAGGCATATGGTCCTAGGAGCGCCAGCCGGCAACGGCGCGCTCGCCGCGGCAGCGTCGGCGCGTTGCGAAAAATTCACGCCGTGCCGGTTGCCGTACCCGTACGCATCGGCCGATGTTCCCGATCGCGAACATCGCCGAAAGGAACCCCTGAAAGGATCCCATGGTCTTCTGGATCGCCAACCTGCTGGGGCTGGGGGTGGCCTATCTCCTCGGGTCGCTGCCCACGGGCTATCTGGCGGGGCGGCTGCTGCGCGGGATCGACATCCGCCAGCACGGCTCCGGCTCGACCGGGGCGACCAACGTGCTGCGCGCCGTGGGCAAGGGACCGGCGCTGCTGGTGCTCGTGGTCGATGCGCTGAAGGGGGCGGCGGCGGTGGGCCTCGCCGTCTGGCTCCAGCCGCGCATCCACGGCGCGGCACCCGCCGCACCGCTCGACCCCGCTCTCTGGCTGCCCTGGGCCGTCTGCCTGTACGGGCTCGCCGCCCTGCTCGGGCACAGCCGCTCGGTCTGGCTGAACTTCACCGGCGGCAAGTCCGCGGCGACCGGCCTGGGCGTGCTGCTCGCCATGTCCTGGCCGGTCGGCCTGGGGGCGGCGGCGGCGTTCGCCACCGTGCTGGCACTCTTCCGCATCGTCTCCCTGGGCTCGATGCTGGCGGCGGCGACGGCGATCGGCCTCGTCTGCGCCCTGGAACAGCCCCTGCCCTATCGCCTGCTGGTGATCGCCGGCGGCCTCTACGTCGTCTGGCTGCACCGCACCAACATCGCCCGGCTGCGCGCCGGCACCGAGCCGCGCCTGGGACGGAGTGGCGAGAACCGGCGTTCGCCGGACCGCTGACGGCTCGCCCCCTAGCGGCTGGCGGTGGTCAGCGCGGCGCCGATGCCGACGAAGGTGACGCCGGCACCGCGGTTGAACCAGCGGCCGTGGCGGCCGAGCCAGGGGGCGATCCGCTGCGCCATCGCCGCCAGCAGCAGCTCGTACACGAACTCCACCGCCACGAAGGTGCCGCCGAACACGGCCAGTTGCATCGCGAACCCGCTGCCCCCCGTACTGCCGGGCACCATGAACTGCGGCAGGAACGCCGCGAAGAAGATCAGCGCCTTGGGGTTGCTGACCGCCACCATGAACCCCTCCCCAAACAGCCGGGGACGCCCGGCAGCGATTAGAAGGGGGGACTGCGTGGCGGTGGCGGCCGACAGGCTCGCGAAGGG